>Ga0247770_1000053_pt1 | contig 93632 bp, 110 predicted proteins | sample UWRJL136409B6_FD_179943 | JGI IMG/M metagenome (GOLD analysis project Ga0247770, IMG submission 179943) | Plant litter microbial communities from Arlington Agricultural Research Station in Wisconsin, United States - UWRJ-L136-409B-6 | ecosystem: Environmental > Terrestrial > Plant litter >...
GAGGTGATGGTGTTATGAATCTTTGTGTCGAGGGGGTAATTAGTTGGAAGATATTGAGATGCTATTTGGCCAAGGCCGTTCCCGCTACAAGTCTAGATACCCGGCTGCCCACCTCTCCATCCTTTCTATGCCCGCGCTCATGACCGAGTGAGAAAGAAACTAGACGAGTAAAATGCTGGAAACTGACCCATATTAGCCAGACGATGCTGATACACCGAAATGACAAGACCAGCGGGGACGAACACGAGGAAAATAGAGGAAGAGCGGATATTTACACAAACCCTAACAGGGCAGACACTATTTACAACCTATCCAGCTTACGCCGCTCGTTTCTCGTCCGGCGCCGAAGCTTCTTGTACTTTTGCTTCTTCATCTTCAACTTCCTGATACGGCGCACGCTCATGGTGTGCATGGCGCGATCCTGCATCTGGCGGGCGTCCTCCCATCGCAGCTGACGCAGAGCCAGGCGCTCCAGGAAAGACCGCGGCTGGGCCTCATCTTCCACCACCTGTGGGCTGTGGGCCACAACTCGACATTGGCCGTCGGCGTCGACTGTCTCCTCGATCGTGACCATGGCCTTGTAGATGCGGGTCTGCGGCTCCTGCTCGGCCAGCTCCTCGGCGGCTGCCGAGGCCTCTTCCGCCTCGGCCAGCATATCGGACATGGGCTGAGGCGGTGGGGGAGGGGTGAACGGGAGGTAGTGTCCCGACATGGAGTCGAGCTGGACGTAGACGTTGGTCTCCGTGCCGTCGGCGTGCTTGAGGCTGAGCTTGGTAGCACCGTCCTCGCTTTCTTGCTGCTTGTCTGCAAGGCTCATCTTGGACATCGGCTGCTCAAGGTCGTTGACCGTTGCTGAGAGAGTCGAGAGCACATCCTGCACTCGGTGGCCTCTCGATCGGTGGTTGAAGATCTGGGCGAAGGCATCGTCGGTCACTGTCCTGGGCAGCAGCTGCGTGACAGAGATCGGTCTATGGAGAGCAAAGAAGGTAGAAAGGGCAAGTGCTAGATACGTCTCGTCAGCATGTCGGTCGTACAAATGACCCGCGTCTCTCAGATCCTACCTTCGTCCTTGATGTGCCTCGTGCTTGGGACACTGGGCAGCTGGGGCGCGGCATCCTTGGCCTTTCTTTTCCTCTTCTCGCCCGTCGTCTTCGAAGCACCGGTGGCAGGGACAGCAGGGCGAGCGGCGAAGTCGCGGGAGCCGTCGTCCGGACTCGATGGCTTGGACGAAGAATATCGACGCTGGTGGCCATTGGGTCTGTATGCGCGGCCGTAGGCGCTGGCGACGGCTCGGGGAGCAGACGAGGCGAGGGAGGAGACGATGGGCGATGACGGCGCGGTCGAGACGACCCGTCGCACTGATGAGGGCAGCATGATGGCGATGCCGCCGGTGTGGCGATACCCCGCGGGAGGGCTGTCGTTGCGGAGGGAATGTTCGGTCTGGTTGAAATGGCGACCTTGGTCACCGATCCGGTCTCTTCGCCTTTACACGTCACGCTGGAGGTCGGTCAAAGTAGACTTCGCTTGGCTGAAAGCCTTTATCGGCCATTCTTGCCCACGCGCTAAAATTAATCGCCTGAGGCTTGGCAGTTGGTCCGTGCCTTCCGACCCCGGCAACTGCCCGGCTTCCTCCGGTTTTAGTGGTCTCGTCAAAAACAGACATTGCTTCAGTCGACACTATCAACGAACACGGCAGGACAGACTGTAGACCCGAGATGTCATTCTACGGGCCAATTCGGCATTGTCACAGAAGAGTTTCCAAGCGGCTCTTAGTAATACGGGATTTCAACCCCTCACCAACCCGCAATCGTTCTTGTCGGTGTTTCGTTTCCAGCTGCGTGCGTATTCAGCATGCATGACATCACTGAGGACTTGTTCCTCAGAGGGGGGGGGACAAAATTAACCCATCTTACAAATTCAACTTCTCCAAAGTGAGGCTGCCCATTGTATGATAAGTACTGCCCGTATTCACTTATCCGTCGAAAGTGCTGCATCGCAACCGCCACATAGAAGTGAACAAACCAGCTCAAATCACCAAGTCAAACCTCCTTCTTCAATAATCTGTGTTACGATGACGCCCAAGCTGTTGCTGTAAGTGAACCCCCATAAATAAATACAAGCCACATCAATCACTGACCGTCACTGTACTTGATGCAGAACTGGTGTGACTGGATATATCGGCGGCGATGCCTTTTATGCTCTCAAGGAAGCCCACCCAGAATTGGAATACACCCTCGTTGTCCGTAACGGCGACCGCGCAAAGCTCGTTAAGGAGAAGTACCCCGACGACAATGTGAAGCTCGTCTACGGCACCGAGAGCGCCTCCTACCTCGACGTGCTCGAGGAGGAAGCCAGCAAGACTGACATCATCCTCCGTAATATCCCCCAACCCGTTTCAAAATACAAACCGCCAAATCTAACCACCTTATCCAGACACCGCCGAATCAGCCGACGACGTCCCCTCCGCCAAAGCCATCTTCGCCGGCATCCTCCGCGCCGCCCGTCCAGCCTCCAACCCCATAATCTGGATCCATCTTTGCGGCACGGGCATTCTCCAATGGTACGACGAGCTCCACAAGCGCTTCGGCCAGCCTCCCCTCCCCTCCCAGACTTATGACGATATCACCTCCCTCCCGCGCCTCCTGACCCTGCCCGACTCTGCCCTGCATCGTGATGTCGACAAGATCGTCCTCTCTATCAACCACCTCTCCCCCTCCGTCAAGACCGCCATAGTCGCTCCTCCGACCATCTACGGGGTGGGTCGAGGCCCCGTAAACACTGTCAGCCAGCAACTCCCCGGCATAGCGCGCTTCATCCTCGAAAAGGGGTATGCCCCCGCTGTTGGACCGACGGGCCTCACTGAATGGGACAATGTGCACGTGTCAGATGTGTCCTCGCTTTTCCTGGCGTTAGTAGATGCGGCACTGGACCCCAAAAAGCGTGAGAACCCGGAAGTATTTGGTCTTTCGGCGTATTACTTCTGCGAGAACGGGAAGCCCCATGTGTGGGGCAAGGTTGCAGCTGAGCTGGCACAGGAGGCGGTCAACCAGGGGTATTTAAAGAAGGTGGTGTCAAAGACTGTTAGTATTGATGAGGTGACAGTCAAGTCGATGGGTTCCAACTCGAAGAGTATTGCTTCGCGTGCGCGCAAGTTTCTGGGGTGGGAAGCCAAGGGTCCGGAGTTGAAGGGTGAGCTTGCTCAGATTGTGGAGTATGAGGCGAAGAGGTTGGGGGTCAAGAAGCTCGAGGAGAAGGTGTAACGATCTTTTTGTAAAGTTCTGCCTTCTCGAGGTGTTTTCTCGATGGAGGCGTTGCTATTGTCATTTACTTCAGGAAAACCAAAAAAAAAGACGTTTCGATAAGGAAAGCTGGAATCTTCGACTTGGTTGGATATTGCATCCCCCGAAGGAGTGCCGTCATACTCGGGAGCAACATTTCAAATATTGATATTCCCGAGGAGACACCGCTGGTAGCATACGGCACCTATCCATGAAAGCTAAGCTTCCAATGCCTAATGCAAAGCCTCCCTTACAAAGGGAAGTATATCTTGACTTCCACCTCATTCGACCACCCACTCTTGAGGCCCATCTCATTCCATGCAGCCTCGACATCGACCCTCAGAATGCGGTCGTCAACTTTGTCAACAGAAACCGTATGAGGTGGAATAACCTGCCCCTGAATCGTTGCCATGAAATCTCCCTCAATTGACAGCTCCGGTAGCGTTGAGATATAAATCCCTTCATCATCGAAAGTTAGCATCATTGTTCATATCGTCATGCACAATCTGGCTTCGACATACCTAGTACTCCGAGAGCTTTCACGGTGGCAACTACGAGTAACCGGCTGTTCTCCTGGACGGCAATCTTGGTGTTCAGGATAGCCGCACAACCGGTCATCTTCCCAATAAGACCGAGATTTGTGACAGAGACTGGCCCATGAGCTTTCCCCTCGAAACTGTTCAGGGAGAAAGCGCAGAGTATATCATAACCTTCTAGTGCCAGAGATACCGCGATGACAGAAGTAGACGCCTCGGTTCTCAAATTCGAAGTAATTCTGCCACTCTTGTGAGATCGTACAATATACTCTGTGGTGGGCATCGGTCAATATTCTTCATCTTGGGAAAAAAAGGTAAAAGGGGGAAGAAACCCCTCTCTAATAGAGGACTCACCGGTATTGGGTACAACCCCAGAGAACCTCGAGATGTGCACGAGTTCTGTGATAGATTCAGAAGTGACGTTGAAGAACCCCATGATCGGAGTCCCGGTGGCTGCCCGTCCATGATATGCGCCGATCTTGAGCAAAGAGCGGTCCTCATAACCGGCGTACGGGTCAATAGCTCTTCCGACTACACTTGGCCTGAAGACAATGGTCTTCCCTCGGGTCGTGGTTCCCGTCATTTGTTTGATCAAGTCAACGTTATGCTGACCCGGGACATCTGTGATGTAAACAGGACCGCCGCTAACACATCGGGCAGCCTGTAGCAAATATTTGTAAATACTTAAACTGGGTAACGTTTTGCTTTGAATTCCGGGAGCATTTACAGCTCCCGAAACAGGAGAAAGGGCTAAATTACCGCGTGGAAACCGGAGTATGCGTGAACCGTTTGGAACATGTCCCAGTCCGGAACAATGTTGAGATGCATCGTGACCAAGCTGTTGTAAGCGTTTGACCAGACGTGCCAGGGGTGCGAAGAGGCCACCTCAGGAAAGAAGTCATCAGAGTTTCGGACAACCCTAGCTGGCGTATTTCTCGGGAGGTGCAAAGAAAACAGCATCTGTGGAGTTAATGACATGCAAGATATGACCTTGTTGCTGAAGAACCGAAGTGACGTGTTCCCCCATTCCCGCAAATACGTGTAAATGAGCTCTCTTCTCGCTTTGGCCGGGACGAGGAGGTCCACCATATAGTTACCATCAGTCTTCACGCCGTCAACACCGCATGAGGACAGAAACTGGTAAAAGTCATGGTAGAATCGTGCCACATCCTCTTGCGCAACGACTGTCATCGTTGCGTCTACTGGCAGATTTCGAGGGTCAACATCCTCGCGGATCACATCGATTGTCTTGTACGTCTTCGCGAGTTTGCCTCCAGGTGCAATACCGGCCCAGTATCCGAGTAGCGCATGCCTAGGAATATCAATGTTAGCAGGTGATACCACCTAGGGTTCTAGAGTTGCTAGCGGTATCTTCAGGAGGATAACCATGCCGAGAGTCGAGCATGTGGTCACAGTCAAGACTTGACATACCAGACAGCAATGTGCTGAATATTTCTGTGTTTTTCACGGATCTCAGAAACCAACCCCTTAAGTCCCTGGGGAAATGTCTTGGGCTCGGCTTCGAAGTTGTTCCATCCGTATTGCCACTGGCCATTTCCACGATAATCAATATCTTGCCAATTGTCGTCAATGATCAGGCTTGCTATCTTGATTCCGTTGTTGTCAAGAGTGCTCAGTGCATTCAAGACCTTCTCATGCGTCAATCTCTGGCCTAGAGCGTTCCATGTGCCTGAAAACACCAGTAAGTTGATGTGGAACAGCAGTAGTAAGGGGAAAGGGAAAGCGCACGTACAATAACCTAAACCATCGTACCAGTCTTCATACCACTGTGTCTGGACACCATCACCAAGGGCTCCCCCCTGGACGTCTTGTTTGGCGACAGGTACTGAATTTGGGTTTACGAGGCTTCGGGCATGGTACATAACTGCTGCGCTGGAGCTCTCGAAGCTGTCCCCGAGAGCTACCAAAACGGTACCTGTTTTAGCCTCCACAGAGTCACTGCGTATCTACGATGGCATTAGTTTCAGCAAGACTGAGAACACGGCATGCAACATACATGGAGTACCACTTGGCCAGAGCTATCACTTCGAAATACTGTCACGACATCGTTGAGAGTGAGCCCCAGGAGCGTCAAGTGCTTACCCTCAGGAGAGAGGAACGAGCAAAGAAGGGCATCCTTGTCGAGACCAAGCACTGACTTTCCGTGTCTCGGAGCCAGCCAAGGAGTCCATAGTCTCACCAAAGCAAACCACCTGTCGTCGGTCAGCATAGAAAACCCAGCCAAACCCCCACCGCCCCACATACCTGAGAAACTTCCCCCAGGGGACGCCAAGGGTAATGTCAACAAAGGCCGAGGTTTCCTCCTTGGTGCCGGGCACAGGCGCTTGAATAGACCAGAGCTGGGTGTTGGGGCACTGGCTCATATGCGACCTCCATGTGAGATCCGGGTTGAGCTGGTGAATGAGATCGGGCAACTTTTCTGCACTGTTTTCTTCCACCTCCGGCCCTTGAACAAGAACAATACCGTCGCTCAACTCTTGCTCATCCCGAATCCATCTCCAGCCGTGATCAGGACCCTGACGAAACTTGACGGTAAAGTTCACAGAAATCTGAACAGGTGACGGTCTCGTCGTAAAATACAGCCGCTTCAAAGCGTTGCTGGGCTCGTGAAGTTCCCCGGCGTGTTCGATCGTCTCGTCAAGAGCGAACGGAGTTTCGGTCCATTCTTTGCCCTCGCCGCTGGAGTGCCACAATGAAAGCTCCCACGACTCCGCGGCAAGATGTTGCGGAACTTCAAGTAAGGCGGTAAACGTTACGTCGGGGCCCGCAAGTTGCGAAACTTGTTCCAAGGGCGGATAAGTCGCAATGGAGGCGAGCATATCGTCCGATACCGCTCCGGGCCGGATTCGCTGTTTGGGAATGAATGCAGCTTGGAAGACAGCTCCCTCTACAGATGGCTCAACCATGTTAATAGTTTGCTTGGCCCGGCCTAATAGGTAGAAAAAGTGACAAGAGGTAGAATGGAAGGCGTCGATGTCGGGGTTGGGCGAGATAGCTCTTTCCTCCGGCTAGAAGTGCCAATTGGTGGAAATCAGGCGACACTCACCTGCATGTACTCCTCCCGCAAACCAGATGCTGCTTGCACCAAGCAGGCCTATTACTAGCAGGGAATATGGCGAGAAAGCCGAAATGTACGCAACTATTGAGATAGGATATCCACTGAGTGGGCTGGCTAGAGGTGCTAGTCCGTGTAGGCGTCCAGAAGCATGATGGATGGGCGCTTTGCACCGTGTAAGACCCCGCCCGAACATCGGTCATGAAAAACTGGCCGCGCGGCAACCCCCTTGGTTGTTTACAAGGCTTGTATGGAGTATCGACTTAACATTCTGGTTTGCCTGCGCAACACAGACTCGAGTATCAGGTGTCAAACGCAGCATTGGCGTCCTCACATGCTGTGGCTCCAACATTGCGGCAGGCTTGAACGCAGAATGGAGCATGTCCATACGAGGAGTCTATGTTTGATATCATTTTCCTCTCTTCCCAGCGTAGGATAGTAGACCGATGCTGTGCCGCCTCGCTGAACTAGATATATAGCATGCCCTGTTGTCTTCACAGATAGGGAGAAGCGAAGTCGCTATATGGCATCATGACTTTGGATTTATGTCCCTTTCGGGCTCCCCTCCAACCTAACAAACCCAACCTATGAACTCCAGCGTCCCTGCTCAACTTGGAAAACATCAGTGTTGCGCTGTCGAAGGTGGTCATTCGTCGTGCTCGTCCCCGTGACCCGGTCCTAAATCGCCAGCAGCGGGCGAGGCTCGCTGGTAACTCCCCTCCCGGCCAAGAACGCCAAGTTGGCTCCAAGATCGTGTAAAGCGTGACAAGGCGGTGCAATCATGCTCGAAATATGCTCAGCTACATCGGTTCCTCGTTTAATATAACTAGACTAGATCCCTCTAGTGGAGAAAAGCAGCGCCATCGGGCATCAAGTTACTCACAACTTGTTTCCAGGACCAAGGGCAGACGTGGTCGGCCACTGGTAGCCCGCAGCATCGCTGAACTTGTAGCCGTACGACGCCGTGAAGTCGTCCAAGACCGCCGGGCCACGAGAACCTGTAAGGATTAGCCTTGACAAACTAGTTGTTGTGCAATTCAGGGTCTACTTACCATACGGATACTCCATGGGAACGATCTCCTTGTTATCATCCAGGTAGTGTAGGAGCGGAGTGAAGATCCTCCAGCTGGCATCCAGTTCGTCATCTCTCACAAAGTTGGAGTGGTCGCCCTTCAAGCAGTCGAGGATAAGAGACTCGTAGGCCTCGGGGATCTTAAGGTCGGAGAAACGCCTCCTGTATGTCAGGTCTAGCTCGGTGACGACTGTTTGCATGCTCAGACCAGGGAGCTTGGAGTTCATCTTGATGTAGACGCTCTCATTCGGCTGGATGCGCATGACGAGCTCGTTCCGCGGAATGTCCTTGAAGATACCTGACGTCACGTCCTTGAACTGGACACGGATCTCGGTCTTCTGCTCGTTCAGCGCCTTGCCGGCCTTCATAATGAAGGGAACGCCATCCCACCGCTCGTTCTTGATATACGCCACAAGCGCGCAGAATGTGGGGCAGCGCGACTCCTTGGGCACTGTGTCGTCCTCCTTGTATGACGGCTTGCTCCCATCGAGCGACTTCCCATACTGGCCAATGATGACATTCTTCGGCTCGATCGCCGGGATTGCCCGGAGAACTCGCACCTTTTCGTCTCTGATATCCTCTGACGAGAACGAGATAGGGCGCTCCATTGCGAGGAGCGTCAGCACCTGGAGCAAGTGATTCTGCATGACATCGCGAATGATGCCGAACTCGTCGAAGTAGCCGCCACGGCCCTCGGTGCCGAAAGGCTCCTTGAAGGTGATTTGAACATTGTCGATGTGATGCCTGTTCCAGGTGGCGCCGAGGAACGAGTTACCAAAACGAAGGATCAGGATGTTCTTCACCATCTCCTTTCCGAGATAATGATCGATGCGGAAGAGTTCGTCCTCCTTCCAATCGGGCTCGAGCGACTTTTGGAGCTCTCGGGAGCTCGCAAGGTCTTTTCCGAACGGTTTCTCGACCTGTGGTGAGGTAAGTAAAGGGAGAATCTATGGAGGATAGATACCGGAGCACTTACAATAACGCGGGCAATACCTCTAGGGGGGTAGCAGCACTTCTTCAAATGCTGCGAGACGATTGTGAACACGCTGGGTGGGAGCGCCATATAGAACAACCTATTGGTCTCCGGCCGGCCCTTTTCGAGATCCTCCAAGTGCTTGTTCAGCTGCGAAAACGATTCGTCGCGGTCATACTGACCGGAGACGTATGTGCAGAGGGCGGCGAAGTCCTCTAGCTGCTGCTCGATATCCTTGGTGGGCGTCTTGATGTACGACTTGATCCGGCGAAGGTATTCCTCGTGGTCCATCTTTGTCCGTGCATAGCCGACGATCTTGATATCGTTGGGCAGGAAGCCATTTCGGTACTGCAGCGGGGTTCAGCCCTCCCCCTCATGCGGCGATAGAAGCAGGCAGGTCAACAACTTACAAGTCCGAAGAGCGCGGGATACTAGTCAGGTCAGTCAATTGCTATACAAATGTACACTCGTAGTGGACGTACGGTCTTCTTCTTGGCAAGGTCGCCCGAAGCACCAAGAACAACAATCACGGTGTTGTTCTTGAGCTCGATGGCACTGCAGACCACCCATTCGTCAGCGGAGGATCCATATTCGCACGCAATTTTTTCCAGTCGCCAGGCACTCGTTGGGCATAAATTGCGCAGCGCCCTGAAAGCGGTATCGCTGCGAAGATAGAGGTCTCTGAGGACAAAATAGCTGGGCAGGAGCCCTGCTATCTCGGCCGCCAGAGCTTCATGTGGCCGGCGATGCTAGATGGCGGGGTGAACTAGCTACTTACGCTCCATGCGGGTCGGCGGCCATCTTGTTAGGCACGTCGTCTGCTATCGGTCCAGGGGCGCAGGTTGCTGATGAGGGCGGTAGATGCGGCTGTGAGCAGTTGAAGTAAAGTTTTCGTGTAAGAAGAGGTATGAGGAAACTGAGCACCCAAAAGGCTTCGGGGATAATGGTATTTCTACGGTCTTTGGGGGGCACCTGCGAGTGATGCGCAGACTGGAGCTAAGAACAGGAACTCGGCGGGGGAGCTTACTCAGGGGCCCCCGCTTTCCCTGGCGTCGAAAGCGAGCGCATCCGCAGGGGCAAGACCTGCAAAAAGCTAGGGCCATGTAGCCCATTGGGGTTAAGATCTCTAACAGCATGCGAGTCTCTTCTCCGGTAGTCCCGGCTTAGGCACGCCTTGCAATCCGAATGGATGGAAACAGGGCCTGGCCCTCCCGGGAAAAAAGGGAGACGCAGAAGTTTGACGCGAGCAAGATGGGAGCTACACCTTTGTGATTACAATAAAGAACAAAGGTTGTCCTGCAAGGCATGTTTGTGGTGCATCCAGCTGCGAGATGTACCATCTTAGAAAGCAAATCGAGATAGCGCCTCAAACAATTTGACCCGAGCTGACGGTAGCATTCCAATTGCGTAGCGGCAGAAGGAATATGGCCGTCCTCCACCAACAGGGAGTCGTGGAGGTCCGGTTCAAGTCTATCGGACCGGCCACCTCACAAAGCGTAGCTACTCGACTGCCTCGAGAGTTAGAACGGCCCCTTCCCGTCGGTTTCTCCAGCGGGAAACCAAACGGTGGTGCTCGTGATGCACCTCGTTGCAGATGCTGTAGCATAAGTGTCTGAAAAGACGGCTCCTCCATCTATATCCGGGAGCTGAGGTGCTTCTGTATGGGATTGTGGGGTTCTTCGACATGGGCAGATGGCGGGCCGTTGGAGATCTCTCTCTCTCGCCTCTTTGAGCTCAACCGCCCCCGGCCAGTTCGCCCTTCGCCCTTCTCAGCAACTCCGGGATGAAATACCGCAGCCATCCCACGGGCTGGGTGGGGGATACCCATCTGTGGTTTGAGCTCATCAGTGGTTAGGTGTTTCTAATTACAGGCAAAAAGTCAGAGCGGAGATCCTGAAATCGGTCGGGCGATTAGGTCTCCGGAAGAATTCCAACAGCTCCCCGCACTTACACAACATACCCAGGATAACAGATCTTTCAGGGCAGCCCGCAGATTTACTGACCTCTCAACCGACTTTGCCGCGTTTTCCATGTGCGCCTCAACTTGCAGTCCTCAAGAATCTCGATCTGACCTTAGCGCAGTGGCATGGATCGGTCCGGTCGCACACCGTACACATGCCTAATCTAGAAGAAACAACTCTTGGCTAGGTTGAGGGCGTTTAGGTACTGACGTTACGTCGCTCGAGGGTCGCTGCATCTCAGGGCCAAGCCCCGACAATCTGGAAGTATGGCGTAAGAACAAATATTGCGGCTGGTCTGACTGAGCGTCCGAGGTCGGCCTGATGGAGGGCGCTACACGGTTACGTGATGCCAGGGTTCGGTTTCCATTTGCAATCGCAGAGCTGGAAGGCTAGGATCTCATCGCCATGGCGGGAGAAGCGACCGAGTTGCTTGGCGCAAAAGTGTTGAAATCGTTCGAACGATGTACAGCGTCCCTAGTGTTGGTACTAGGCCAGACGCTTAGGCGGGCATCACAGGCGCTACCTTCTCCAGCCCAGCAGGGCCCATTGGTGTGATGAATCATCAAGTGTGGACTTATTTGGGTTGGGTGTTGGGGAAAGATCTGGCTCTGATAGAGATAGAGATAGAGATTCCTTACCTGATGAGAATGTGGGGTAAGTCGGTATCTTCCACCAGGTGGGGAGTGTGGCTGGAACTACGGATTACCCTAGCCACACCCCACCATCACGTGTGGCGACGGTGCACGGAACGCACGGGGCCACAAATTATCCGGGGCCGCAAATTCACACGAAACCCTACCAAATCCCACCAGCGCAATTTTCGAATTATCTGGAGGTCAGTAAGTGCAGAGCCACAACCACGTCGCCCAACGAAGGACTCCCGGATCAGCAAATAGTCTTGTACAGAGACAACTTGCTGAATTCACTTTTCCGGAAATTTTGATCAAGAGCAATCAATCTCATCGGTCAAGATGCCTACCGAAGCTGGTCACAGATGTAGGTTCCTTCATCAAATATTCGCGATCCTGGATTGCAGCGTCGCGCTTCGCGATTCTGTCGATGATTGCCTCCGATCGCAAACACACTTCCACTGCCTCGAACTCTGCTAACCCCTCTGTAGTATACGTCAAGTGAGTACAACCCCCGAACGACAAGACGATTCGAGGTGCACGAGGCTGGCGCTGCCGCTGCGTTGGGACTGTCGACAGAGGAGAAGGACTGCTGCCACGATGCACTTCGAATACTTCGCTAGGAGCCAATGGGCCATGGAGCAGGAAGACTGATACAAATGTTCTTTAGGGGTCGCCACCTGAGCTACCAGCGTAGCAGGCACACCGTTCACGCCAAGACGAGCCTCATCAAGATTGAGGGCGTCGACGACACTAACGCTGCCAAGTATGTCGCATACCCCGCCTCCAGCTTTCACAGGGACAGGAATTGACTGGGAATCTAGCTTCTATCTCGGCAAGAAGGTCGCCTATGTCTACCGGGGTCAGAAGGAGATCCGCGGCACCAAGATCCGCGTGATCTGGGGCAAGGTTACCAGGCCACATGGTATGTTGTCCAACGACTCTCTCCGCAATGTCCAGCACTGACTCTTCTTTCTAGGCAACTCGGGTGTCGTTCGCGCCAAGTTCACAAACCCCCTCCCCTCCAGATCTTTCGGCGCTTCGGTTCGCATCATGCTCTACCCCTCTACGATTTAAGTGGGAGGCTAGATTGGCGTTGGTTGGTAAAGATGGTTCATGATTTCGGTGCATCAGGGTTGGGCAAGGACTGTAAACGGCCTTGCTGCTAGCATTAAAATCAAGGCAAATCCCAAAATATCACAAAGCCATTGCGGATCCGCAAACTTGTTATGCGAGTGTGTTGCGCTTCTGGTGAAGAGGATGAGATGGTTTAGTGGAAGAGCCGCAGCTCAAGATTTCGAACCACCACCGGGCATTACGGCTGGTCCGCACTAATGCTTCACAGGTCACCAATATATTTTGGCACTTTGGGGACACTGACATCATCCCGGCAGGCTCGATCAGCTTGTCGGAGACTAATCGTATTCTAGGGCTAGTGAACACAGCGTTACCCGAAGGTATCGACTCAATCGATCCCTCACGCCCATTACCTCGGTAGCAAGGTCCCTCGGCTCACAGTACGACGCATCCGACAAGCCCGGGACTCGAGGGAAAGGGGACTGTTCTTTTAACGAAACCTGCGGGTGATCGCTGTCTTGCGATACAAGAGCGTAACCTTTCATCCCAGCAACTAGCACATAGCCACGCCTTGTCTCCTGACTCTACCCGACCCGGACGAGAACGTACCGACATATTTGTGCTTCTGGAACTCCCTCTGCCGACTGCGTTTCAACGCGGAGGACAAGGTGTTGATCAAGCTCACGACATGGTGCAGCTATCCGTTTGCCTTGTGTGTCGCGCCCCTACCGCTCGAGGTACGGAATCCCACGTTGCAACCGGGACGGGTTATCGCGTTGACGCCGCAAGGCGCAGTCGAGGCTCTGGAACTGCGGAGTTGGGGCATCGGAAGATGAAGACCATATCGTGCAAGCTGAGACACCTCTGTCGGATTCTCATGAATCTCTCGGGGCGAGAGTACTTCCTGCAGTTGGGAAGAGATACCGGACACTGTCAGGTTTATTGAGAGGTTGGTTCCGCTAGGACATTAGGTTGAACGTCGCACAGGCAGCCCATACTTTTGTACACGGCGCAGATGTGGAGAAGCGGTGTTTTGGTCCATAGCACCGTCCGAGGAAGGAAGTGGCTTCCGTTATTCTACGAGCTCCTCTAACTGGGTCCATTATAAGCCGATCTGGAGGAATTCCCCTTGCCGTGATGTTACTCGGCCGGATGCCGATCTGAGTGACCACCCCTGATTGACCCGTAGAGATTTTCAAATATCTTGCTTGAGAATAGGTATACTCTGTTTTAGGTTTCCAATTCCCGAACGTCTTGAAGCCCGGCTCCCTTCAGTGGTCCCCCATTCCCATTCGGTGTTACCGTGCTGTTTTGGATATCGTGTCCGGCCGGTTGAAGGGGCGACCTACCCAGCGGTAGCGAATGGTCTCTCTCGCATCAATTGAGCAGAGCTGCATGTCGTTGATACCTCAATACCAACAAGTTATCCATTTTATTAAGCCTAGAGTAGGGGACACTCGCAGTTCTACAGCTGGGTCATTATAAGCTTCACTGAGGTCAATGGGAAGTGGAGCTGGGGATGTGTCGCGGCCATGAGGGCGAGTCCAAGGTCGCATCCCGGTCGTCTTGTTGCAAGGCTGGCACGGCTGGGACGGGGTAAAAGGGAGAACCTGCTTCTTGCGCCAACCATCCAATATCCCAGCCGAGTAACCTGCTATCAGGTTTTATCTTTCTATCACAGCATCTGTGCCTTCGGGCTGACGGTTCCGGACTGCCTGTGCGTACCTTGATTGCTGCCGCTCCTTTGGCTGTTTGCGCAGGAGCTTCGCCGTTTGGTCTTGATTGTAGCCGACCACCGCCTGCAACTGGAGTTCCAGGTTTTGGGCACGAGGTTGGACCGATGCGATAAGTTCGATTTTGCGAGAGATGTATTGCCTGTACTGGAGCTCACGCTTGTGTCCAGGGACAAAAAATAAGATGCCAGGCTCCACATCCAACCTATCATAAGTTTGTTGCTCAAGCCCTAGAAGATGGCATGAGAGAGTTGGAGGGCTGGATAAAAGTGAGCGTAATGTGGTGACAGGTCCTACGCAGTACCCTTCCTCACAGATTGCGTTCGCCCCTCTACTCGTGACGGAACGTCATTGTTGAACGATCGACCGCCCATCAATGCCCAAGAACTTCCACTGGGTGTGTCCTCTTCACACCACACCACTACTTATTCCCGAGTACCACGGCTGACAATTCCGCCTCAATGGCGCGGCGGGCACAGAAACAGGGAGCTTCGTTTGTACCTGGCATGGGCTCAACGCGCCATCGAATTCGCGATTGCAGGGAGCGCACGCCTCCTTGTGCTTTGCACAGTGCTTCCGGTTATTGACAAGGTGTGAAACGGCTGGAGATGATCCCCAGCGTTTTGGCGCAGATGCCAAGAACGGACATGCAGTTCTCGGAATCCGATCTAGAACATTTCTAGCTGGGCTATACTAGATAGCGAACTGATGGACTTCGACGCTCATTCCACCGCAGTGCCCAGCTGAAAACGCTGCAATGCGCGCGAGGCAGGTATTCCGTGGCGTGAGATATGGGTCCGGACGGTAAAATACTTATGGGTTGCAGCAGCTCTTTCGTGTTTCCGAGGCGCAGCACCCCGTATTCTTGGCTTGGCCTGCCAACCTGCCTAGTCCGGCATTCGATCCATATGTGTGCGCCCCCGTGTTGGCCAGCGGTGTGCCGTGTTTTTGGTCGGGTCGCAAGCGGCGATGATACATGCGGGGCTGATGAGGACTCCCGTAGCTAGCTGCTCGGTGTCAAGAATCCTGCCACGCCTGCCAGCGTGCAACAGGCGAAAGAGACCGGATTGCAGCGCGAATCAGAGAAGATCGAACTTCTGCCTCCGCAACCAGTGGCCCATACATGCATGTTGCCCACCCCCTCCACGCGGCCCTTGGCCGTTATTCTGCATCCGGATCGAATCATCCTTAAGAACACTGGCGTCCCGCCACACACTTGTATCCGCCTCTGCCATTTTGAAATTTTTGGGTCTCCGGACAGCTCGCGTTGCCCCCCATAGATTTCTCGTCAATCTCCATTCCTCGAGCCATTGAGCGGTGTCTCCTTCGTTTCGATATCGCACATTCTCCTGCCCTGCGCCCGTTGCACTTGTCGAACTGCCTCGTGTAATCTCTAATCTGTCATTCGATCAATTGGTTTGGACGGAACTTTCGGCCCGCCCGCAGGAGCTGCCAATACGCCTTGTATCATCGGTGAGCACCAGATCCTGCCGCTGTGAGGTGGCTAGTCATGCAGCTCTTTTGCTGCGCTGGCCAAACAACAAAAAAGAAGGCAACCACCTAGTACCTCATCTGCTCAGCACTCCCGTCAGAGCTCGGATGATGCATAGGTCGGAGCTGGACATCTGCTAACCGGACATTAGACTTCTGTAGGCGTCACGTCAGTTGCCATCAACTGTGAGCTAAGGCGGGAACACCAACCAGCCGCCGCCTTACGAAGAACTGGACAATCCGAACGAGCACTCAACAGTGCCAGAACGCCCTGGTCTCCCAGCTCCGTCAACAACCCCTGGCTGGAACCCACTCGTGGCGTGTTTTGGGCTCATTCTCAGTGGAGCTCCTGCACTTGACGTCAGCAGAAACAATCGAGGATTGCACTCGCAACCGGGGATCTCCGCAGTCAAGCCCATTTCTGGGGTAGGCTACTTTCGCCGTTTTGGACAGTTCCAGAACACACCTGTTTCCCGCGACCACATCGATTAGCCAACTTGCGCCTTGCAGGAGTCGCATCGGAAAGAAGCTACCACATCAGCTGCTCGGAATATTTCGTCCGGGAAGCTGGCAGAGAGAGGCACCAAGCACCTACTTGCAGCCTGCAGTGGATGCGCTGTCCCAAGAAACCGCCCCTGTCTTGAGCCCGTGTATCTGTGTCCGCAATCTTCCTTCGCGACAGAAAGCGTCTTTCTGTGGATCTTCGGCCCATTTTGGCTAGGCGCCTTGCCGTTTGTTTCGCTCTTCCAAACGCAAACCCAGCAAACAACGACACCGTGCCTTGATTTCAATCGCTTGAGCTTTTTTGGGTCCACCAGCGACCTGCTCCTGCACGAAATTGACAGGCCAAACCTGGCAACCTGGAACTCCCGTCACAGGGATCTAACCTCCAGCGGCCCGCTTTGAACGCCATCTGGCAGCTCCATCGCCCCATCGTTCCCGCCACTTACAGCGCCTGAAACGCTGGAGGCCGGGTACACAACGATAAGCATCCCCACGATCGTTTTCACGGACCTGTCCTTGTGTCTTACTTCGTGCCTTACCAAATATCATATGCGTCTGGCGCCAACTCAAAGAAGTAAAGAGCAGCCGCAATAAAAGCATCGCGCCTCCCCAATCGGCACCATGGCGACCTCAAACGACCTTCCTCCGCCTGCTCCTCCCCACCAATACCAGCAACAGCAGGCCTATCAACAGCAGCAACAACAGCAGTATCAACAGCAATTTCAGCAGATCCCACCACAGCACTTGCCACCGAAGCAAACACCAACCTCGCAACAGAGACCGGCTGCGCAGACCCGAAAATCTAGGAGCTTCAGCTTCCGGTCGGACAAGTCCCTCGGCTCCAACAACCACAAAACCGACCTCCACGAGACGTCCGCGGAGAAGGAGGCAAAGAGGCTGCATGGCAAGGCCGATCCGACCCTGGCCATGAACGAGGCGGAGCCTTGTGCGTTTACTCTGATCCCAGCTCTTCGTTTTGTTCTGTTACTTACCATACTGTGCAGCCGAGGTTGCCGCGACCGTGAAGTCATCTTTAGCTCCTCTCCGCAGCATCCAGCACAGAGACCCATATGGCAACCCCATCGGTCAGTAACTTATGTCCCCGTTGTTGCAATGGCTCAGCTAATCCGAAGCGCCAGCCGAACCGGATAAGTCCAATCCCACGCGCAGCCGCTGGGAGCGTCCACTAGATACGATCCGAAGCTTCGAGGCTGCAATCGATGGACAGTATAGCAGCAGAAGGTCGATCCTCCGCTCAGACTCAGAGTCCGTCGCGTGGGGCAACAATAGGCGAAGTAGCTACTACGGTGGTGGAAGTAGGCAGCTCCCCGGCATTAAGGCCAAATCAGCTCTGACATTTGCTGGAACAGATGGCGGCGGTCCGCGATTCTCCAACGACAGCTACTACGGCAGCCGGCCGCCTTCAATGATGTATTCGTCCCGACCAGATGGCACCAACAGCCAGTACGATTTGCGACAAGGAAGTGCGGGGCAACGAGACAATTACAATGAGCAACAGGGACCAGGGGGCTCGTATCCTCCGGGTCCGCACAACCAAGGGAGGCGGGGATACCCTAGGATGTCATCAGAACCGCCACCCTTCGCCCCAGGACATCGACAGCAAGCCAATGGCGAATATGCGGTCCCCGCCAACCATAGATCGTACGAGACAGTAGCGTCAGCAACGGGAAGCGGCTCCTCGGCGGAGCCGTCGGGTTACCAAACCGACCCGACAAGCAGCGATAACAGCTCAGTCGATCGTATTCAGGCGCATCCCAAGCCACAACAACCGCCCAACGACTACGGTATTGGTTTCAGCCCGAGTTCGACGTACCAACCCCCGGCATTCACAGTAGGCTATCAGCCCACTGGTGCTGAGGGGAGGGTAAACGGCTATCGTGCGGGTGGAGGCCAGCCCAACAACTATGGCGGTGCACCGCCCCCAGTTCCGCAAAAAGGTCCTATGCCGATCATGAGAAAGCCAACAACCGAGCAAGTCCAGCAGCGGCCTGCGGCTCCGGAGAAGCGCAAAAGCTGGTTTACTCGCCGCTTCAGCAAACACGGCTAATTGAAACTCTCCCTCTATTCTGGGCGACCGATTTTTTTCTCTTTGTTCTCACGATACCCGACATCCTCGGCCAGAATCTGGTATGCTGGGAGGCGTCAGCAGATTCTTTCTGGGGACTTGTGGATTCAGGGCAATCCGGGATATTGGGCCTACCCGCTGACCCACCACCCACCCCAGCATCCTTGCGGGAGGTGATTTGGTAGAATATGACTGTCGGTTGGACAGTTCATGGCGAGATGGTTCCTTTCCGGTTGGTGTGGAAAATGGCGCCACGAGTCTGCTTGAGCATACGATGGACGGTTCGGGCTAAGATAACGAACTGGGCCTCTTTTTCTTACAATGGCGTATGATGAGATGGTTTCTTGGGACCCACAAAGTGAATAATGAGAGAGGATCATATCAAGGGGACATGATTTGGTTGAGCGAGGGTGACTGTGCTGGCGTGTGGCTTACAATTGTTGTCACTAATCACATCTATTTTGTTTTGTTCCACTGCCCGAAGTTATCCATGGCAAGACGCTGGCATCTATAATGCGAGTCGTGAGATGTACGTGAGGGGGGATGGGAGGATATGTTCACACAAGACTAGTTTAGTCCTAAAGCAATGCTGGACCGCAATAATTACGGGCGAGAGAATCAACAGCCTTGCAGTGTTATCTAGTCCTAGTGTTGTTCATTTGATGTGGTATTGATGGAGCAACTACCCCCTCCTTCGTGTTTTTACAAGCAACATGATAGCTGCGCCGAAATCTTATGAATTACAGGAAGTTCCCGTCGCAGTTGGCACCCTGGCCATGAGTCAACCAACGCTTCTGCCCGTCTCTGGCAAAGGCACTGGCACGCGGATGATGGCAGCAGGCTCGCACCGCTAGATAAAGAGCACAAACACACACATAGACTGGATCAGCGGTCCTTCTTCGTATTCTTTGCACTTGCTTCGTCCTGCTCAGACTGGTCCTCATTCATTGCCACTACTATGTAGCCAATGAGTACCACGTTTGCCATGATCGCGGCCAGAGCTCCAGCATATGTTGAGTTTCCTAGTGCTCGATGTCAGCTTGCTGCGACGGACGATAGGAGGACAAGTGGCTACCTTTGAATAGCGCGTTTACGGTTGCAAAGTATGACCCAATGGGCAGCACAATCATGGCAAATGTGAAGGCGAGCAGCTTTATGATAACGGCCCTGCGGCGGGTCAGCGGGTGGCATTAGAGTACAGAGGCACTGTCAGTGCATACGCTGGCACAGCGGGCGAGATGTTGGACTTCTCGCCTGCTGCTGGGCTTGAGCCGATCCGGTCATCCTTCTCAAGCAGCGACTTCTCCGAGATGATTCTTCGTGTGGCCATTGCGGGTTGTGTGTGTTTTGGTGGTAATGTGAGAGGCGGGATTGGGGGTTTGAGCTCAATCCTGGTTTTGGCGTGGAATGGAGGCGTCGCGACTTTAATGTTCAACTCACGCAGCACTGACGGGCAGGGAGACAACAAAAAGTAATCCCACCCGATATGGATTGAAGTTGAGAGGAAACCTTAAATTCGATCTGGCCTGGGTTTTCCCTTCAAAGTGAAAGGTACTTGATGAAAGTCTAGAGTAAATTGAAAGCAGCAGGAGAAACCTTCTGTGTAAATATGCATGTAGTTGTAACAGAGTTGCCGCTGCCATGAAGAGTGCATTCATACAGTGCGTCTGATCTTTAATGGGCTGCCAAGCCCTGGTCAAAAAAGGTTCCGTAGTCAGTGCGAAAAGTGTCTTCTCACTGTTAAGGCAGCCAATGGGACCATCTCCCATTCTGAGAAGGCTCGCCTGCATTATACGATGGCCTGCTCAGATATAGTTGAGTTTTTAAAATGCGAATAGCTCCTGTGATCTTGGGTTTCATATATTCTACCGGCTTTTTCCGATGTAGCTGGGGCCTTGTGTGATGTGGTTGAGGCCTGGAATGCGATAACCTTGGGGCTCAATGTTCCAGGAGAGAACTGTGTGAGGACCCCTATGACGCAGATTCGCACGGAGGGACCCTTCACGTGTGTTCGCGTCGCGTCAAGTCCCTTGCGGTGGGGCTTTGGGCCTGCTGGCGTGATCCCGTTCATTGTTTTCTTCCAGCTTCCGCCATCCACTCCTTTGGCAGGCGCGCGGTCAAAGAACCACCCCAAAAAGAACTTTGCGAAACCTGCAAGGCTTTGCACCCGCTTGGTCTCTTTGCGAATCTTTTCTTTCCCGCTACTACTTCGCCTTCGAACTCTTGGGAAGTTACTTTTTGTCGATGACTTCAAACTCCCAAGCAGTAAGAGAGAAGGATTCAAGGTGACCGCACGAGGGCACCCGTCGCAATCCTCTCTCCTCCGAGATCTCTCTATCACAAGAGTTCCTCTCTTTCCCCAGCCAATTACCCCACAATGGCTTTTACCCCCTCCCCGGCCTTTGGCGGTCGCTCCACCACCGCAATCCTCGACAGTTCGCGAAATGACAACCTTTCCGACAGTATCGAAGACGACGATGGGTTGAGCATTGTTTCCCAGTCTCCATACTTTACCCAGCCGACTCAAATCGTGGAACGAACTACGTTGAAGCCGGCAGCAACATCGACGGCGTCATCCCCACGTTCCATTATTGAGGTCCCCGCGTCATCACCCTTCAAACCGCAGTCGGCTCTACGAACCGGTGGTCGCCTCGCAAGCGCCATGGCGCCGGCAGGGACTCTATTTCGCGCGCCACCGAAGCAGCCCGCACGAAAAATTGCGGCGGTCGAATGTGGTTCAAAGCGGTCAATCGATGTTATCATGATATCGGATGACGAACTGGATACCCCGACGTACAGAAAATTCGACTCTTCGGGTGACGAGAGGCCGATAAGAGGTGATATAAAGCCATCTTCCTTTCGGCCTAAGGAGCCGAAGTCGGTCGCCAATTTGGCAGGAGCAAAATCTCGTCCGTCGGAAACTGTAAGTGTAGCCAGGACGATACCCCTCCCCAAACTGGACGCTAATATCACTGGTATCGGCAGGTATCTAAGAAGTCCACCAACTCCGGGAGCCCTTTAACAAGTCCGACGAAGGAGTATGTTTCACTCATGGATTGGGCGAGCTCCGACTCCGATTCAGATTCCCTTCCCAAGCTAAGCAGCCTGACGAAACCCTTGGCCAAGCCGGCGCCAGCACCGCAGGAACCACCCCGACGACGACTTATGCAAGGCCGCCGGGTCAGACAACCCTCACCCGCTTCATCCCCAGTTAAGCTCGCCCAAACTACCCTCGACACTGTTGTTTCACGACCTAAGAAGCCAGTTGTTGTTTTGAGCGACAGTGACGATAGTGGAGATGAGTACAAGAAGGAGAAAAAATCTCCCGAGACCGAGGACTCGCCACAAATGGTCGCAGAGGAGCTAGCATTCAACGACAGAGTGCTGCGATATCTCAATACCTGCAACACCATCCAGCTTATTGCGATCGCCAACGTCAAGGAGGAAAGCGCCCGGCTCATGCTGACCCACCAACCGTTCAGCAATATTGAGGCCGCTAGAAGCGTGACAATATCGCAGAAGAAGCAACGAAAGAAGTCCGCAAGAGTCGCCATTGGCGAAGAGGTTGTCTCGGCTGTCAAGGCGTATGTTCGCGCTTTGGATGGGATTGACCACGTCATGGCCGTCTGCGACTCGCAAGCAGAATCTATCAAGAGTTCGACTTCGAGATGGATTGTGGATACTACTGGCCAACCTCGAAATGACGCTAGGAGCGACGACGAGAAGCCCCTGACCCCGAGAAGCATGGGGGAGACGTCGAAGCTGGTCGACTTACCAGTTGGCCAGCCAAAGTTGATGGATGGACATTGCGTATGTGCCCCTCTTTTTGCGCTCGATAATGGACTTCTAACAAGCTTTACCCAGACGATGAAATCGTTTCAGGTCTACGGCCTGAACTGGCTGTTTCTATTGTACCAGAAGAACCATGGCGCGATTCTCGCGGACGACATGGGTCTCGGCAAGACATGTCAGGTCATCTCATTAATCTGCACTATTGTGGAGGACTGGAACCGAAACGGAAAAGCACAAGCTAAGAGCCATGCTTGGCCAAACCTCATTGTTGTCCCACCATCGACACTAGCGAATTGGAAAGCAGAGTTCAAACGATTTGCTCCAGAGCTAAACGTCACGTTGTACCAAGGATCGCAAGCCGTTCGCGACGAGATCGCCAACGACATTCTCGACGACCCTTCTAGCCACCATGTCATCCTGACTTCTTATACCCAGGTTTCCCGACCAGAAGATATATCGAACATGCGGAAATTTCAGCCAAACGCCGCCATTTTCGACGAAGGACACAAAATGAAGAACCCGAAGACCAAGCTGTACAAGGACCTCATCCGCATCACTGCTGCTTGGAGACTTATACTTTCGGGTACACCGGTACAGAATAATTTGATGGAGATGATTTCCCTTCTGCAGTTTATCGAGCCTGAGCTTTTCCGTGACCATTACGACGACTTGGAGGCGTTGTTCAGTCAGAAGGTATCCTTGACGGCTGTTTCCCAAGGAGCTCTCCTCTACGGTGAACGTGTCGCCCGAGCGCGGTCTATTCTGGAGCCGTTCATCCTTCAGCGAAGAAAGGAGCAGGTTTTGAAGGACCTTCCGCCGAAAACAGCCAAAGTGGTTTACTGTGAGATGGATGAGAAACAGGCATCCATCTACAACGATTATGAGAGACGCTTCAGGAAGGCGGACGCCTCGCAAACCACTGCGGTCGAGAAAATAGGTCGCGACAACGACAACAACAATGTCTGGATTCAACTTCGCAAGTCCGCCATTCACCCTCAACTGTTCCGGCGCTTCTTCACAGATAAGAAGGTGGAGAAGATTGCACAGACTCTGATGAAGAGGGTCCCCCAGAGTGAGCTTCGACAGCCCAACATCACACATCTCACCAGCGAGATCAAGGCTCTGTCGGATTTTGAAATCCACTTGTGGTGTAGAGATTACAAATGTATCCGAGAGTACGATCTTCCAGACGGCTCTTGGATGGAAAGCGCAAAAGTGCAGTCGCTTTTGAAGCTGATTGCGGAGTATCGGGCCAATGGAGACAGAGCGCTGGTCTTCACCAGATACGCCAAGGTCATCGAGTTGCTGGGCGAATCCCTGGCCTCCGAAGGCATCGAGTACCTCTCCCTTCAGGGTAACACGGACGTCAGCGAGCGGCAAGAACTCATCAACCAATTCAACTCCGACAGCTCGATCCCCGTGTTCCTGCTTACCACGGGTTCCGGTGGCACGGGCATCAATCTCACTGCAGCGAATAAAGTCATCATTTTCGACCAGAGCGATAATCCGCAGGACGACGTCCAAGCTGAGAACAGAGCCCATCGACTCGGCCAGACAAAACCTGTTGAAGTCATTCGACTGATTTCCAAGGGCACGATTGAGGAACTTGTTTATAAAGCGTGCCAAAAGAAGCTCGAGCTTGCCAACAAGGTCACAGGCTGGGCTGCAGTTGAAATGTCAGCTGGCGATATGGAGGCCGCTGTTCGCAAGGAGTTGCTGAAAGGCAATGGCATTTCCACGCCGCCCAACGAATCAGCTCGCAACAGGTCTTGAGGCAAGAAAGCCGTCCACCATCTGCGTTGAGCCGTCCTTTTGGTTTCTTCTCTCTAGCGCCAGGATTCCGCAAGATCTTTCATGTCAACACCAATTTCTGTCGAGTGTAAACCCTGTTTTACGCTTCCTATTCTGGCCTGTCGGCAGGCAGCCCCGATATTTGTCCATCAGGCCTTAATATAGCAGTACTCGGCCTCGTTTCCTACCCTTTCAGCTTCCTTCGCGACCTGTAGCTGGATTAGAGAGATACCCACATTTTGTGCGTCAAGGGGGGTTTGGAGTGAGATGGTTAGATGCGTTGCATTGTACGAAGCTTTCAGGATTCGTACTTCAGGCGTTCGTTCATGGGCACGGGGTTGTTTACCTAGAAGAAGATATCATGGGAGATCATGGGTGTGGGCAGTAGACGAGAGGATCGCACGGTGACTCTGGGCTGGAATAGTTCTATTGAGGAACTTGAGCATGCCCGCGCATAGAGTCAAAGGAAAATAGATGGAATGGTGGAGTCATCTCGGATGCTAGATAGCCAAGGTAGTCACTTCCTGTCCTTGTCTATCATGGAGTTTGACACCAGGTAGAGCAAATCAAGATTTTGGTCAAGCCAATGTTTCGCTCAACATTTTCTCTGTCTGCATTTCCTGGACGTCCACGACGCCTCGATATCCGGGACGAGGGTCAGAAGTGCTTGACTGACGCAAGTCCAGGATTGCCGAAACTCAATTCGATGGTGGGGGTTCTCGTCAGACTTGTGGAGCTGATTGCGGGGTTGCCGCAGCCAAGCAACCCTTGTCCACGCCATGCTTTCCAGGGCTGGAATCCGGATCACTTTCACATGCCGACGCCGCCGAAGTGGCGTTTGCGGGAATGGAGGACACAGAACAGCGCATCGAACAAAAGCTAGATGCTCATCCGACATTTACCTCTGTACAAGTTCCTTCCTTTTGCTGGGCAACCACGCTCTCCCTACTCGTCCCTCTTGGCGATATCGTCATGTTTTGAAGCAGAATCCATTCTCTTGCCGTTTGCTTGTTGAAACATTCCTTTTTCCCCTTTGTTTACTGAAGGATCATGCTGCTGCTGCTCTTAACTGAGCCCAGCAGCTAGCTACCTACTCTTTATCTTGCGCGCTTTAATTTTGAGAATATTTCTCCTTGACGAAATGGGATCGCTGACCAGCATGCTGTCGGCGATCTTCCGCATGCTGTCGGATGTCGTGTTGTTTTGGCACAACGTGGGTTCCCCTTTCCCACCAGCTCGAGCACCTGGTAGTACCACACAGTATCCTGATTATGGGGCAGAAATTTATCAAGTGGTATCACCGCCGAAGCCCCATCGAGCTCTGGCTCGACACCCTGCGCAATACTACCGAATTCGATGAGTGGGAGGAGGCGGCGCTGCACTTGGACACCCTACTTGGGCTCGACCTCTGGCGCAACAACCCGACGAGCGGCCACTATGACTACCGTCTTATCAATGAGCGTCTCGCCAGCATCGAGATTGCACGCGAGACGGGTGATATGAATGCCCTTGTCAACCTGCTGCGGTGCGGGCTTGTGCGCAACCTGGGAAATATCACGGCGCCAAAACTTTACAACCGCAGCTTCGCCGGGACCAAGTTTCTTATCGAGGAGTACATCACCCAAGTCGCCGAAGCAATCGAGGACATAGGCTTGCTTCCAACATCAGCAGCAGAGGCCGCTGCACTGGCGGCTCCGATGCCAAGCCAGGTGATACAGAGCGTAGATGATGGGTATGTGAGAGGGGGGATGGCGGGCGAGATGATTCCGCCCATTATGCCGACGCAGAACAAACTCGACTTCATCCACGATACTAGACAGGCCTTTGGCCGCACCAGTCTGGTTCTCCAAGGAGGAGCAATCTTTGGACTCTGCCATCTTGGAGTGGTTAAGGCGTTGTTTCTCAGGGGCCTGCTTCCGCGCATCATTACAGGTAACGCAACAGGCGCCTTGATAGCAGCGCTGGTGGCGATACACACTGAAGAAGAGCTCCCCCTAATATTGAAAGGAGACGGTATTGACCTGTCTGCCTTCTCCGGCAAGGCAAAGGAGCCTTTGAACGCTGGAAAGGGTGTCGGCAAGACGTTTCTGCGTGGGTGGGCTGCGCTGATGCGTAGGGTGCGCCGCTTTAGTAGAGAGGGTTATTTCCTCGACGTGAAGGTACTAGAGGACTGCGTTAGGGCCAACGTGGGAGATCTGACGTTCGAGGAGGCCTATCAGCGTAGCAAGAGGGTGCTCAACATTACGGTTACGACGGCCGGGCAAGGCGGTGTGCCGACGCTGCTGAATTACTTGACCGCACCCAATGTGGTACGTATATCCCCATGCTTAACTGATATTGGCCAGCCTTAGCTCGGCCGCAATGCGATTAGTACTGACGGAGATCATAGCTGATCTGGACGGCTGCCGTGGCATCCAACTCAAACGCGTCCTCCTCGGCCTTTTATGGACCTAGGAAAACAAGGATACTTTGCAAAGACCCCTCAGGAAACATCGTTCCTTTCAAGCCGGCCAATACGGCTGACTTCAAACACTGGGCGCACGCCTCCTATGCTGATGCGGATTCGCCCTTGTGTCGTATCGCCGAGCTCTTCAACGTAAACCATTTCATCGTGAGCCAGGCTCGACCGTATCTCATTCCGTTCCTACAAAGCGATATGCATGGCCCATCGGTGGTGGAGGCACGAAATAAGACGACATCCGTCACGGCCTTCCTAGTGCGCATGATGGGCCTTGAGATCCGTCACCGGCTTCGTCAGCTGGATACCCTGCAACTGCTGCCGCCCGGGATTCGCCGCTTTCTAGTCGACGAAGCGGTACCAGGGGCCAGTATGACCCTGGTCCCTGATGTGACAGCAAGCGATTTTGTGCGCTTGATGGAGGTACCGACCAAGGAGACCCTTGAGTATTGGATACTCAAGGGGGAGCGGAGCGTGTGGCCAGCCGTTGCAGCCCTTAAGATTCGCTGCGCTGTCGAGACTGAGTTGGACAGGGCGTACCAGCAGGCGAGACGGCTCAAAGCTGGGGGTCTCCGTCGGAAGGCAAGCAACATGGCCTCAACTCCGGGGGCTCTCCAAGTTGAAAACGTCGAATGGAGGGATCGGACACGGGACAGAGACAGAGCTCACAGTACGGGAGCGAGATGTCTTCCCACGGCTTACTAGCCTCGCCTCGATCTGTCGAATGAAGCACAGATGGGGTCTGTCATTTTACGGGGAGGCATTGTTCTCGTCATGATCCGATTGGGGGGGCCTGCGCCGTCAAACATCCCTGTAAAGCTGGATGAGCACATGCATGGAACTCTTCCAGAAGCCTTCCATTCGCAGACACGATACCCACAGACCTCGCATGTGAATGGGAATGCAGATCACTTTGAGTATTCGCCAGTAGGAAGCTTTTGAAGATGGCGGTCTCATTTTGCGTGCAGATGCGTGACCAGACGAAACCTGACTGGCGGCTGAGAATGCGACACCACATCCAAGGCGACTCAGAAGTGACAAGAGACAAAGGCGGGCGGGACAGGGAGACGAAAGAGGCCCGGAACCGAAACGGGTTGGGAGACGGCAACGCCCCAGCGTGTAGTATCTCATCCTGCGCGCGCGCACTTGGCCATATGTGCAATACAGGAGGCAGCTGAACGAAGAAAGGTTGGATATCTTGCGCATAATACCCCTACCTAGACTCGTGAACGGACTGTGTTGTACGACATGCGAAAAAAGCGTGCAAGGTGTTACCGGCTGGTGATTACGCATCCGCCACTCTGGACAAACCTTGAAAGCCTTGAAGGGAAGTACTTATCTCTCCTCGTAGCAAAGGAAATCAGCGTCGAGTCCTAGATCCTAAGGCTTGCGCGGCAACGCAAGTGCGAGGACGGTCAGGCTGTAGGACTCGAATCAGGTAGCCGTTAGGCCGCAAGTCCTCAAAGCAGCGTCAACGGGAGGAATACCAATAAGCAATCGAGACTTGGATTGTAGCAATCCTTCCGGACGGACGAAGGTCGTGGACGTAGCAAATGCCTGGGCTTCTGGAAGGCTTCTAGTGTACGGCTCCCGAATTACCAGGATCACCCGGATCCCCAACCAACCCTGCTGCGCTTTGATTGACGAGTGCGGGGGTGCTTTCGCACAGGCGACCTACAGGGATAATGCGACCTCGTACGTTTGGCGGGGGGACATTTCACAGCTCCACGATCGATGCCCCGGGGAAGACCGGCACCGACTCATGTCGAGAATTGGGACGGGCTCGCAAGAAGAGTGGCTGTTCCGGTGGCAGTTCGTATCATCAACTGGCCCGTCCCTATCTTTGTGCTGCATGTACGTACTGTACTTTAATGAATGTGGCCTTGACATCAAGGCAGGGGGTGCGCAGGTGACCTGTGTTGAAACATGCACGCTATCTCTTTGGATATCCAGCAGACTCACCTACCAAATGAATACGGAAAAAAGTGTCTAGAATGACTGCATCCACCTAAGGTTGATAGCGAATTCTTCAACGGTTGGCGCAGCCGTGCTACTGTACGTACCGACCAGTGTGTCCAAAGGACGGACGCAAGGTCATTTGCTCGAGGATTATTTTCCGCATCCCTCCCGTCGTGGCCTGGGCGGCACGGACGGGTGATGGGGCCTCACCTTTTGGCGGGGCGGCTTTAGAAAAAAAGGTTCATCAGCTTGTGACGAATCATGGTTCTTTTCCGTCCACATTGGTCACAAAGTTGCAGAGACTCGGGCGGTCGCTGTATTCGTCAGAAACGGTCGGCCTGGAGAAACCAACGGAGAGACCAGCACATTATCACTGTGCGGAATTGGAAGATGTGATGCGGACCAACGATCGATCAATTTCGGATTTGTTGCGTCGAGTGGGTCGACCTCATCAGTGGGTCGAGGGTCAAGGGTCAAGGGTCGAGGGCGGATCGCCCTAAATCCTTGCCCTGCAGGGCTCCATGGGTTCATTCCCTGGTCCGGCCAGACTGCTGCTGTCAGAACACCTTCAACCCCTCCAAAGAAACCGCCGACCCTTGCCCTGCTAGCCGCACTTACCTCCTTAGAGACGACGATATCGGACGGGTTGTAGTCTTGAGAAGCCCTGAATGGAATCCGTCCGCCTCGTCTTTCCTAGTCTTTGTCCTGGGTCCTCGATCAAGAATGGCGGGGCGCTTCGACCAAACGAGGATGGCTCACATCGTCAGCCAGAGACACGGGCGCCACACCTTGTGTGCCTGCTCGGGACTTGGGGTGAGATTTCGAGAGGCACACCCCAAATTACTACAACGGAAGGCCATCCGAGACAGCGTTCTAGACGAAGAAACTAGCCCCAACGGGCTTGCAAATTCCCCTGCCGCATTGACGAGTGAATGTGTCGGTGGCACTGCAGAGCGTGAGCCACCTAGGCGCCGGCAGGTCTTCCGCACAGTACCTGCTTGTCCGTCAAGCTAGCCATGTTGGAGCCCACCTCCTCTGCCGGGAGGTGGTATCGGCGTGCTATTCCGTCCTTCGCAACACGCAAGGCTCCGGTTAGCAGCCTGGTTCGTGTCTCCAGCTGTCAAACTCGAGTTGAGCAGGTACAATGTGCTGCAAAACGTGCATGGGTAGGGCGTGGCCGTCGAAGCGGGTTGAGTTTTCATGACCTATTCATCGGAGGCCGCATTTTGCTGTTGAGGTAGTGTGGCACCTGAATGGGTGCCTCTCTGCTTCAGGTCCTTGCGGGGCAGCCCGGGATGATGGAAGAGGGTAGGTGTGTCGCTATTGATGGGCGCATTTGCTAACGCCCATGTAGCTACCTGGAAAGGGAGCCCGACCTTAGCTTCGGCCAAACATTCCATCATGGCCCGGGCACCAAAAATACCTCATTTTATCGACCTGTCTGAAGGTATGTAGTAGCGAAGTAGCCTCCCTCGCTGGGAGCCTGCGTAGCTACACAGAACGACGACGAACAAAGTGAGGCGAGGGTTGATTGGCAATCCAAAGGTGAGGGTGAATTCGCTTCACCTCGGCTGCTGTTAGCGTCGAGACTGTCCTGTCTTGTCCATAATGCCGGCAGAGGTTACGGACCAGCATCCGACAGCTCAGTGCCGTCCTCGCGGGAGCTTCGGTGAAGCCTTTTGGGCACGCGAGTGCTCTGCGCAGCGAATCGCATACACCTTTCTTCCCCGTGCCTGGCTCTATTCGGTTGAAGGAGAAGCTGCCAGCACAGCGGCCGGGAGCTAAGCAGCTGACCCGGAGACAGACCGAGAATGACATCGGACTCATTCGCTGTTCGAGGACCTAGGTCTCTGCAAGAACCTGCAAGCGTCCCAACGTTCGAGGTGCTTGGCAACCGTTGTCATCGCCAATCCAGTTGTTGGATGGACTGGCAAAGAGATGGTATTAGAGCATTGGAGCGCCCAATTCGTGGTCTTTCCGCCGTCACCTGTGACGTGAACGGCGTTTTCAGGCCAAACCCAGGTAAGCTGCTGTGCCGCACAAGACGGACAGCAGTAGGTCGAGCTGTTGACCGCTGCCCCACCTTCCTCAACTCACCCCAAGGGGCCGGGTTTCCTTCCATCCATGTGACTGGACGTAACAGCTTGCCGGCACGGAAGGAAAGGCAGTGACTGTGCCAGTCTGTTTTTCTTTTCCTCGTCTCTCTCCCTCCCCCGTTTGGCTACCGGAGCTCGACGGTTGGCCTATCGTGGCCATGTAACGGCTTACAGCCAGGCCACAACTATAAAGACGGGTCGCTGCCCACCTCTTCTGACGTCTTGGTCTCGCGAATATTGTCACTTCTCCGTTCTGGCATTTCCTCCCTTGCACCACCAGCGACTGGCCACAGATACTCACCCAGCTCTCCCTCACCCACCCGGGCAAGCTTCTCCTGACCCGGCCACCGCCCGCGGGCCGCGTGAAAGGTACTTGACTTGCCTCATCGCCGCCGAGCAGCTGCCGTCAGATCAGCTTCACGCAACCGGTACGCGCCACATCTTCCCTGCTGCATGAAGGTTGCGCTGACAGACTCCTCCCCAGGACCTTGATACCCCCGGCACTCCCCGACACCATGACTTCGAATGGAGAACCAGCCGACTCGGGCCACGGCGATGACTGGGTCTTTGTCACACACGACGAGCACAATGACGATAGACATCCTCAATACAACTCCGATAACGAGAGCTCCGGCCAGAAGGCCAAAGCCAGTACCCCAACAGACAGAGCCCAGACATACCCTGACGACGATATGAGTACCGAGCAGGAGAACGACCATTCGGCCCTGTGCCGCAAGACCGAGTCCAACGGCACCTTGACTGAAACCGCTTCGACCGACACCATGACTGGTCCTTGCGTGAGCAGTGTGGCCCGTAGCACGGGCTTCAATATCGATCCGGCCGCCGCTGTGTTGACGGAGTACTCTTTGCGCCGTCTTCAGAAAGAGCTGTCTCAGAGCTTCCCAGCCAATATCTCAGGCTGGCTTGAGGGCACAACCGGCTTCAACCCCTATGCCCATACCAACGACTTCGAGTCAAGCATGCAACACAGCATGCTGGTTCGTTTTGGAAAGTCAAAGGCCAGTACCATGAGCAGCATGAGCCTGGAATTTGAACCCGCTCCACCGTCCAGATCCCGGACCCACGACGTGTTCGGGGCCGGGGCGTGGTGCTAGCTGCCCCCGTCTGCCTCCCCAGAGGCAGTAACTTGCCATTTCGTCAGGATATTTCGAGGTTTTTCTTCTTCTGTGCCATTCATTTCAGTTGGATTCATCTGTGTTACCACCACGGCCAGTCATCGTGCTTCTTTGTTCCTTTTGGGTAATTTCTTGTTGACGACCAGGCCGTTGACAAAAGACGCCAATGACATGTCTCCGTTTGGTTATCTGCTTGCAGGTTGGCCGCATATCTTCCTTCCTTTCGGTTGTCATCTCTTAATGGCGTGTAAGGATGCACTTGTTGGAAAATATCCCTGGGCGACATGGCGGCATTTGGGGTCCAAAAAAATAGACGAAGGGACCGGAAAAGCTTGATTCGTCACTTCGGCCCTACCAGTTCGTCTGTACTTGAAGGAAAGGCTTCTCTCAATCGTGGGATAAATAGCGAGGGTATCAATCGAAGAATATTTAGTGCATTTTCTGTGCACTCTGAACCCTCCATGACGTCTGAGCGTCATTTTGAACTTCCCGGGACCTGGGTTTCTCAATGCGGGGTTTCCTGGGGGCGCACGAAGCATGCGAGATGAACTTGCAGTTGCATATCCCCGCCGAAGTGGAGTGCGGCAGCACGCGGTGCATCCGTCCCGTCTGGCAAACCTTCCGGTCTAAGACGCTTGGAGACACTGGCCCATCTCCAAATTCGATTGTCACCGTTGACCAGCATATCAACCCTCGCCTGCAAGCTTCCCCAGTTGTATCCCCCATTTAGCCTGAACAGCCGGCGGCCCAGACGGCTTCACTCCGACCTGTATGGGACCCATTCGGCCGGTGCCATTTCCAGCAATGGGGTTTTGTTCCTGCATTGCTTGTCGCAATCTGCGTAATTGTATATCGGCTGGGGACGATGTTACCAGTGACAGCGGGTGACCGGGATAGCCCGTGAAGTCGGTCGTGAAAGAAGGGCGATCGTTCGAAGTTGGATCTCCTTTTAGCAGCACTGCTCCTCGACATCCTCCCAGCCGTTGCTCCACCCGTTACCCCGTCGTCGCAGTTATGTCGAACTCAAGATCGTCAAGCTCGGTGAAGAGCGCCCTCACCGGGTTGGTTCTAGCCTCGACGTTTGGCCTGGCCAATTCCCAACATTGGGTTGATATCTGGACTTCGATGCCGCAGCTTGTTGAACCAGCGAACTTGCCGCCCGGTCCTTATGTTAGTTAAGCCCGAGTTCAGTCGACGTTGTCTTTGGGTTTCCATGAGCCAAAATTGGCGTGGGTTGCTAGCCATTGATGACAAGGGGTATTCGTTTCCGTGGCTCACAAAAGCAAATGTAACAGAACGGTTCCGCTGGGGTCTTTTCGAACGCCACCCTCAGGCAGACGATCTACGTCACGCAGGACGCCCCTATTATTCGCCTCACTTTCAGCAACAGCTTTGGGGCGACGGACCTTCCCATCACGGGGGCCACAGTGGCATTGTCTGTCAACGGCTCAGCGGGTGCCAGTGCCGTCCGCCCCGAAACAGTTCAGACTGTCACCTTTTCAGGAAAGAAAGGATTTATCGTGCCACCGGGAGCTCTGGCAGTCTCGGACCCTCTGAACTTCACCATCAAGGCCCAGACCGTGCTAGCCGTGACAGTATATCTTGCCGAGGGCCAGGCCGGGTTCGCCATCACCGGTCACCCCGGCAGCCGAACCACCAGCTACGCTGCCCCTGGCGATCAGGTGTCGACGGCAGACCTTGCGAGCGTCTCTAGCTCCGGAAAGACCGACCACTGGTATTTCTTGTCGGCTATCGATGCCTGGCTGCCCGATAGCCACACCGCTTTTGCCATCGTCGGCGACAGCATCACTGATGGACGTACGTCGCTGATCCCCTCCTTCGATCTCTTGAAACCATTCGCAACTTTGAAGATAACCCCCCGTCCGAGTAAATGCTAACCATCACGGCAGGTGGCTCCACCACCAACGGAAACAACCGTTGGCCAGACCAACTGCTTGCCCGTATGCAAGCCTCCGTCTCAACATCGAACATCGCAGTCCTGAACCAAGCCGCAGGAGGCAACCGAATCCTCAATGACGGGCTCGGCCCAAGCGCCCTCTCCCGTCTCGAACGCGATGTCATCGCCCAGCCCGGCGTGCGCTATGCGCTCATATACGAAGGCGTAAACGACCTTGGCACTTCCCCTACAGACGCAGCCTCCCTCGCAAAAGTCGGCGACCGCCTCCTCTCAGCCTACGATCAAATGGTGACGCGGCTGCATCGGGCAGGTATTGCTGCGTTCGGGGCGACCATTACCCCCATGTCAGGGCCAGGTCAGACGTATAGCGATCCGGGTCGGGAGGCGCAACGGCAGCGGGTGAACGAGTGGATTCGCACCAGCGGGCGGTTCGACGCCATTGTTGATTTCGATCTGGCGGTGAGAGACCCTCGGAATGTGACCCAGTTGTCTCCGACGTACGATGTTGGGGATTATCTGCACTTGAACCCAGAGGGTTACAGGACCATGGCCGCGGCGGTTGATCTCTCGTTGTTCGACAAGTTCGCGGGCGGTGTGCGCACGATGGTGTAGAATGTGAAGGGAAATGAGGAAGGGTGTGAGACGAGAAGAGACCCGAAAAGCACGGAAGAAGTCATGTCGGGGAGCGGCAAGACTGGAAGGAAGCGGCGAGGTCTGGGGAGGGGTATTATAGGAGCAGGTGATGTCAGCCTCACTGATAGTTTGCGACTGGTTGGTTTGCTGTTCCAGAAAAAAAAAGCGAAGCAAACCCAACATGCAACTCTTATGCAAATGCAAGGCAACAAACAAAAAGTGCAACGTCAGGCCTCCATGTTGCCGTGTCTCCGTCACGCAACAACAGTTGTCGCCCAATCAGTCCACGACATATTTCAAAGAAGAGTCAGCGGGTTGCGAGGAGAAAGAACACACAGCCCCAGATGCTGGGGAAAGAGACGATGTGTGCTTTGCTGCCCGATGAATGTGCAAATATGGTATTAATCTATCACTGTGCTAGTCGAAAATGCCATCCATACCCGAAACTCCTTGGGGGGTATAGGACTTACGTACATAATTTGCCTTTGATCAACACAGAGCACCAATCCAAACGTCTGACCGCCTCCCCATGACTACATCCACAACCGGATTGTCCCGTCAGCTCCGGCGCTGACGCACCACGGTTCCCTCGGATGCCAATCCATGTCCAGAACTCCGAGTTTGCTGACAACCTTGTGTCCTTTAAGAATCTTGACGGGAACAATTGTAGGGTGTTCCAGCTGATCGTTCGGGACCTTTCCGTGGAAGATTTGAATGGTTCCATCGTCACTGGTATCAGCAAACAGCGGGAGTCCACCCTTGTGGAAGCGAACCGCCCGGATCGCTTCGCTGTGGAACCTCATCGTCTTATACGGCCTGTTCGACAAATCCAGGTCGTGCCAGAGCAGACGCTTGTCGTAACTACCGACGATCAAATTGTCACCACCAGGATGGATATCGAAAGAAGAGATCCTGGGAAAAGGGAAGAAATGTCAATAAGACCGATTCTTCAGAATAATCGGGGACAACACCAAAACTTTCGGGGGACTTACCATTTTGCGCCCGGCTGAGCAACCTTGACTAGCTCCAGCTTCTGTAGGTCATAGCACCTGATCGTTCGTTGTGTCGCCACAAAGAATAGAGGCCGCGAAGGATGGAAAGCGGCTGTCTGTGCGAGACCAGACAGCTTGCGGAAAGGTATTTGCGTCATATGTTTCGAGAGTGTGTGGATCGCGACCGAGCTCCTTTGTCCAGATGGGGAGACGGTCGTGAAATGGTCTCCACGCCTATGCCAGTTGATGACCTTCACAGTCGTCCGGACTGTTACCCGAACCAAGACACCCTCGTCTTCGAGCTTAGCGCCTGGTCGAGCCCATTTTGCAGCAGGTTCTTTGCCAGGAGCTGATTGTTGTTGACCGTTTGTAGCATATCCAAAACCGGCAGCCAGAATATCTCGGCTCGCTTGGTCGAGAGCAGGAGCCACGCTGGGAATGCTTGGCACCATGAGGAAGATGTCGTCACCCGTCGCGGCGGCTAGGACGAAGGTGTCCTTGGTAGGCCTCCAGCGAACCGCGTTGACCGCTTCGGCCTCATCGCTACTCAGCTTCACAGACCAGACTTGACGACCAGTGAGCAGCTCCCAGGCTCTCACAGTTCCATCGTCTCCGCCACTTGCCACTACGAGACCGGTCTATTCCCCGAATTAGCAGCTGTCCTGATGATGGGAGAGGATTTTCGATATGAATACTCACTGGATCAATCGCAACACTTCGTACACGGCCTACGTGCCCGCGGAATATTGTCTGTGCTACAGTGGGGAATGGCTTGAGCTCGGATGGTGAAGGCAACTTCGGTAGGAGGGAGTTGGGATCGATGTTCAGTCTGTTTTTCCGTACGCGAGGAGCCAAGTAGAGATCCTATTATTCAATGGTTAGTACCAGCGGTGATTTTGCAGATTAGGACTTGCGTACCATTGATCTCTCGAATCGCTCCTTCACCAAAGTATCCCAAGCGGGCACCTTTCTTAAAGCACCATACTTTTGAGGGAGATAGTCCTTTTCGCGCTCCTCGGGATCGAGCTTCTCCCATTCTTCTCTCTCCTCCTTGGTACTACAATCCTTTGTTAAAACCCCATAAGAGGCATTAGGAAAGGGAAAGCAGAAGCTTACGGCAGATACTCCTCAGGTGGGTTGTAACTCATGTCGTATCCAGGCGGCGGCAGTTTGGGGGCGGGGATGTGCATCGGGTTTGGCGCTGCTGCCTCCTCGTTTTGCCACAAGTCGAAGTGAACCTCCTCCTTTTCCTCATCCTCTCTTTCACGCTCCTCTGGTGGCTTGTACGGCAGGATTCTGCCCTCACGAATTGCGCGGACCAATTTCATAACCTGCTTGGCTTCGTTCTTGGAGGGCAAGAATCGCCTCTTGGGCTCAGGGGCAGCGCTCAGGGCTGTAACTTGTCAGTCGGCGTTCTCAGGAATCGCCGTTTTATAGAGAGACGTACGCATTTTCTCCTCGATGGAGGTAAAGTATTCGACCATCTCCGGGTATGGGTCGTGAAGATCATCCGTGATAAGACCCATCTGAACCCGACGAACGAGCTCCAACTCCTCTTGACTCAAGTTGAGAGGGTTGCCCGTGTTGATATCTGTAAGGCCGGTCCATCCCTTGGGGACTTCAATGCTGTCAAGGAGACTCTGGAGCGCATCGCCAGTAGCCGGGCGCATGATCTTCTTGCCATTGATGTCGTATCCGATATGAGGATAGCTGGAAGGGTTCGCATGTCAGTCCTGTCCTGCATCACAGGAGTTGTAGAAGGTCGCACCTGTCGTAGAAACTCAGTGGGATATCACCGATCGTGTTGACCGGACCCTGGGCATCGGAGTCGTCGGAGTCGTAAACAGGATCGATCTCACTATTAAAAGCTCTCAGTCAGCGCCTGATCGACACACCCTACCCTGAGATCGGTGGACCAACTCGTAGACGTAGCGCTCGTTTCCATTGGCGTCGGTCTCGACCCTATAGTTCTTGTTCGCATCATCCTCCTCTTTCCTCTTTGGGTCGACTCCAGGCTCCTCGATCTCCAGTTCGGGTTGTTCATTAATGATTTTAGCTATAACGTCCTCGCCATCGATGTCTGATGGGATATCGTCGCTAAGAATGGCATCGTCGCCTTCGCCGTCGCCGCTTTGGCTTCCGTCACTTTCGCTCTCATCATCTTGGTCCTGCTCTTCGTCGGAACCGACATCGAATTCGTCTTCGCTTTGCGAAAGAACACCGTCAAAAGCGCCTTCAGCAAGCTCGTCGTCGGACTCGGAGTCCGCGACACGGGATTTCCGCTTTTTTTCGACCAATTTAGACCCCATTGTATACTGGTTGACGGTTCTCCGTGCTGGAACGGCGGCGCTTGGAAATTTCCACGCAGAGCTGGGACTACTTTTTTTTTCTGCCAGCCTTACAGCTTTTTGGGCGGGGCTTGCGGTTCACCGCCTGGACATTGGTGGGCGATAAGATCTGGGGCCCACATGGTTTGGCGACCGGAGCAAACTACTGCCTTATGTGGTTAGCGCGAAGGCTGCATTTCGTCCCTTCTCAGCGACTCCCCTCATCGCCTCGGGCTCTGCTGGTCCGAGTTCCATCAAAAGTGCGTAGAGGACGAATTCTGTGATTTGTCATGTCCAGGGCTCTGTTTCTCTCTCCCAGTGGACGTCGCTACAGGCTGGCGTGAAATCTTGCTCATTTCGGGCTGAGGATAAGAGGTTTATGCCCCATGGAGCGAAGTAGCTGCTGTCTCGACTTCAAAAACCTGCTCAACGATCGACACCGAATCCTTCGCTATTGGACAAGCTGGGAGTTATCGTTCAGGTCTACCTACGAATCGGAATGGTTCATTATCCGTCAATCTGAGAACCCTTTTGGACAGGCCGGGGCGTGTGTAGGCGGCCACAGTGACGCGAGTCCCGCATTGTCCCCTCGTCCCTGTGTTGGTCACTGCCACACCACACTTTGTTAAAGCCAGCTGCTGCCTGTCAGCCGCCCCTCACCTCTCACAAACTACGATTACGAATACGTACAACATTCCGATTGCAGCTCCGTCTCTCAACACACATGCGTCTCACTAAAACGAGCCATCGCGGTGTACGCCACAGATAGTTAACGAGCTTACCTCACCTAACTGATACCTGATTCCACCCACTGTGAAACTCTCCGTCGCAATGATGGACACGCCCAAACACGACAAAAAAGCAGAGCAGACGAAGCGGCGAGCTTGCGACGAGTGCCGTACGTCTCCTCTTTACCCTATAATTGCAGTTATAGTTCCGTGTGTCTGACCACGATGCAGGAGGCAAGAAGCTCGCATGTTCGAAAGAGCGTGAAGGATGCGCTCGTTGTAAAAAGGAAGGCATCCAATGTGTTTATTCGGTTCAGAAGCAAATGGGAAGGCCGCGCAAGCGTGCTCATGACGAGGTTGAGGTTACAGCCGAAGTCCAAACTTCGGAGCGTCAGGAAAAACACCAACATGTTGAGATTGTCCCGCCATTCGACACCTCCCTCGGCCTTGAGCTGGATATGTCGTTTCTCGATTTTGACAATCCGGACATGAACTTCTTTGACATCATCGACACCAACTTTGCCGCTGGCCCGGACCCCTTTTCAAACCTGGATGTCCCAGCAGCCGCGAAGAAGCTCGACACGGGTGGCAATGACAGAATCTGGATTGGCGACTACATGGGCGGCGGCGACAGCATTAACTTCGATGAGGTTACTCGGGAATCTCAGCTGCCAGAGCCAGAGCCTTACACCGAAATCAGCCGCGAGGAAATCGAGCAAATCATGTCCGCAGAGATGCCTGAAAAGATGCCAAGTCTGTCACCGCCGCCGTCGCATTCTACAAGCAGTGAGACAACACCGTCTGCTTCCTCCGAGGGGGACTCCCTTACCCTTCCTCCCCCGACATGTGCCTGTCTCTCCACACTGTATCTGGCGCTCGACTCCCTTCAACGCCTCCCCCAAGAGGTGGGTGCGGCCATGAAGGTCGCCAGGACCGCCACCCGCCGCGCTCACGAAGCAGTTCTGTGCAACTCGTGTGGGAATCCGCCCCTCGAAATGAGCTACGTACCTCCCATTGCGTCCTTCCAGACTTTGATGATGCTCGGTGCGCTCCTCCCTTCACTTGCCCACTCCTACACGCGCATCTTGCAGCTGGTCGACGAGGCAGCGCACAAGGCCGATCACGAACACCGCAAGATAAACTTCGACCTCGACAACTACGGTGGCCTCTGGGGTGTAATTGCGGATGATTTTCTCTGCAGCACCGCGCGAGAGAAGCTCATGGCTGCACCTCTCGAGCCCACGCTCTGGCGGCTTACGGTACGCGCCATGCTTAAGATCGACGTCTACGGCCTGCATCTCATCGAGAATGATCCGCATCCCTCCGCCTCCTGCGCTCAAATCATGAACGGTGGTTATCCAGGCTTGAAGGACATCATCAGCATGGTCGAAGAACGTTCCCGCAGGCGCCATCAGGAGCTGGACATGGCCCTCGCCGCCGGCCTCATCCAAAAGCCTGAAACATGCAACTATGACATCGGCGGCGAGCCGCCCTGTATGAGGATAATCAACATTGCAAAGAAGTCCCTAGACGAACTGGTCATCCCTTAAACCAGGTCACCGGATCTTTGGTTCCGAACCCACGGTTCGATCCGAATCCAAACGGCATGATAGCCAAGGCACTTCGAGCCGAGTGATGCTCCCTCGTCGGGTACTGCAAATCAGTTGGCGACCGCATCTTCAGTGCTCCACTCACGGCCGTTACTGGGTTTCGCATCATATGAGGAACCGGAAGCTATTCAAGAGTCGATTCGGTATTCTTTGTTATGGATATTCGCTCATGCTCCGGATGCGTAAACTACGCACGTGGTCTCAATGGGCAGCTCAACGGTAGGAATCCGCAAACCGTGCCTGACTTAGCGGGGTCGCGGACGCGGGGAGAGATGAGGGTAGAATACGTGGCGCATGGCGCCAGAGAGATAGATACAAAGGAATGGCTGCTTGAGGGGATGGGCATCTTTGGGGTGATGATGTTGAATGTGTGACGAACGCAGGGATGTATGACTGAGGTGTGGCAGGATTGGTAAAATGGATATCCAATTCATTCCTGAGTTAGTGGTTGTTATAGCCCGGGTGCGAGGCTCGTTAAGGCTACTGTCAAGACCTCACTCCACATTACGCAGAAGGTGTGGAATAAAAATATTGACTCCGTGACAGAGCAGGGAATCGTTAGGTGGTCTCGCTTGTGGATGACTTTTCTACATAAAACTGATCAAAAAAACGAACTTTGCATCTGTCATACGCCGTAAAATGACCTCTCCGTTCTTTCACACCCCATCCACCCACCCCGCCACCACGAGCAATAGACATTTTCATTTTCGGTCATGCTCCGTCAGATGCCCTCTCCCTGATGTTGATATTCATACAGGGATCGGTACGGATGCTCTGCAGGTGTTCGTGTATGATGATATCCAGACTTTGAGTGTCGCGCCCAGTGGTATTGGGTAGCCCACAACCCGACACCCAAGGGGTCGTCTTGCTCTAGTAGACCTTCTTCTTCTCGTCGATGCTGAACTGGCCCGGGCCGGTGTTGACCAGCAGTAGGAGACCGCCCACAATAGAGAGAATCTGGAAGAAGTCGTACTTGGCAAAATCTCTGTGGGGGTGGGCCTCATGAAGCTGTTACAATACTTGTTAGCACAATGCTTAATCTTTAAAGGTAAACACAAGGGTTAGACATACAGTCCAGAAGTTGTTGACGAGAATGTTGAAGATGCTCAGGATAACGACCAGAAGGGTGGCGCTGAACTTGGCCTTGAAGCCAACAACAACCATGACGCAAGCCATGAGGCCGATGAGCGAGACGATGACGCGCCAGATGGTCCACTCGCCGCTGAAGACGAAGCCGATGAAGAGGAAGATAAGGAGCACGCGGCCAGCAAGCTGGAAGTACATCTTGCGGTCCTTCTCCTCGATCTGGGGCAAGCCGGCGAAGGCCTTGGTCTTGCGCACCCACGAATCCGAAAGCACCATGAGCAGACCACCCATAACCGACAGATTGCGCAGGAAGAAGTTGAGGTCGAAGATAAGACCATATCCAATTGCTTGGGTAACCACGACACCGATGAGCCCGGCGACGGCGTATTCAGAGTGCTTTCGGATGATGACGAGAACGGAGCAGGCGGACATCGCGATCACGTTGACGATCAGGAAGAGATGCGTGAGGCCGGACGGGACTGGGATCAAAATAGTTAGTCGGCGGCACTCGGATACAGACAGCATATCTGTAACTCTGGGGACATACTGTGGCGGTAGTCGTGGAGGTAGGTGAGTTGGTCGGTCCATTGTGTTATTATTCTGAGCGCATCCTCGATAAAGGTGACGACGATGAGGAAGCGACCGATCGCGGGGAGGTAGCTGCAACACAACTGTCAGACGTCGCTCGAGTGAGAGCTCCCCGGCGCGAAGACAAGACATACGGCTTAAGAGGCTCGCTGAGGTTGTCCAAGAGATCCTCGATCTTGCTCGTTTGTGCGCGAATGGCATCAAGCGCACTCGATCCTTCGGGCGTGTCGTCGCTCGATCCGCCGAACGGGTTCTGGGCCCCAATGCCGTAGCTGCCCGGTCCTCGCATTTGCGCCATTGCAGCCGTATGGATGTGTGTATATAATGCCGTATCGGGTAAGCGAAGTCGACAAAAGGACAGACCTGCTGGCGCTCCTGTTTTGTCGTCGTGGGAGACTCAAAGAAAGGGAGGTGGCACCAGCTGGAATTGGCCGAGGGGTCGTAGTCAGCGGAGAGTAGGCTGCAGTAGGACCGTGCAAAATAGAGAAGAAAGACGGTCTCCCAAAAGAAGAGGCAAGTGGATTGGTGGAAGCAGCTGGGACGAGGGCAACGAACAGAAAAAGCCAGCTGATGGAGCGCGAGGTTCAGAAGTGGGAGGAAGCTGACTGTAAAGCAACGCAGAGTTGAGGCTTGTGGTGAGCTTGAATCCAAGTAACATAAAACTGTGTCCTTATCCAATCCAGTCAATTCGCGAGGCGTGGCTCCGGCAGCGAGGGATTGTTCGCTTGGTCCTTCTTGTACCTGCAGCGTCAGGGGTACTTTTCATCCAACCAAACCACCACCATAAATTAAGTACACTTTGGCCATGGCTACGCTTCGGAACAGATGTGGGCCGCAATACCCCAGCTTACAGGACTCGATGCAACCAACTTCACAACCGTGCTCGGGAGAAAAGACGCTCCAGTGAATGTACTTTTAAGCCGCGCCGTGATGTCGAGCTCGGACACCAGGTTCCGGATTTGAAAACGGAACGGGCGCTTCAGAATATCGTCGACGTCTTAGCTAGCGCTTCAGCACGAACTGAACACCAGTTTTTCCGATCTAGCAGTCATTGCGTAGCTCACCATAACTGGCCAGGGGGAATGGAAGGAGGAGGAGGCTTAAAAGGGAACCGGCCCTCAGAGCTAGCTGGGCCGCACCGGATGGAAACTGGACACGCACGCCAATTCATATTCTTAACCACCGAAATAAATATATTAAGCAAGAAGCGAATTTCTAAACAGGTAGCAGCTTTGCAAGGCGTTCCAAACCTTCAATCCAAGGCTGCCCGCAACCCACTCCACCGATTTCAGAGCTGAGCACCGATGTGGCGCCCCGATCCGAGCGGTCGATTCGCCGGCGATTGCCCGGTCCCGGATATAAAATTCACTTTGACACGAATTGGAATTGACCGTGCTGAGTTCACCAGCGGGAGATGTGAGTTCAACTTCGACGTAAAAGAAAAATATACGCCCAGCATCCCCTCTATACGTCATGTAGAGGGTCGTGTATTGAAAAGGAAATCCTCTGTTGGAATGCTTCCTAGGGCTTGGACTGATGATCGTTTTGACACGGACAAGTTCTCGATTGTGAAAGTCGTCTGCGCTACGAAGTACAAGGTGCGGGTTTGGGAGACAACAGGCCAATAGCACAGCTCGCAATTGTTCGGGTGGGCCCGGGTTTGCATCCCGGATAAACCCCGGCCGTGGAGCTCCAGCCAGTCCCCATTGGCCACTGGCAGCTCGTTTGAAGAGTGACGGCGTCGACTTTCGGAAGCGTTGGACAATCAAAACTCCCCACTATTGACCACGCAGTGCTAGCCATTGACGCTGGAGAAGAGGCCCAAAACGGGAGACACGACCTCCTCGCCCTCCCCCGACACCTCTCTACTCTTCCAGCCCGACAATGGTGTCGACGCTGTACCGGCTCGCCGGCCGCAGCGCCAAGCGCCTGTGTGTGCGTCCGTCAGTAGCAGCAGCAGCTTCAATTTCATCATCCCGGGCCTTCTCCGCCGCTGCCCACCGTCGATATGCCGAGCCCGCCGCCTACGAGGGCACGCGTTTGGTGCCTGTCGATGCCGATTTCACGCGGCAGGTCGATCCTTACGGCACGACACGACTGAAGGACGGCTCCGTCGAGGGCACCGAGCAAAAATCGCGCGAGGGCGGCGAGGTTGAGGGCCGCAAGGTGCGCCACTACACGGTCAACTTCGGTCCTCAACATCCGGCTGCTCACGGTGTGTTGCGTCTGATCCTGGAGCTCACCGGCGAGGAAATCGTCCGCGCCGATCCCCACGTTGGTCTGCTGCACCGCGGTACCGAGAAGCTGTGCGAGTACAGGACATACCTCCAGGCCCTTCCCTACTTCGACCGTCTCGATTACGTCTCCATGATGACCAATGAGCAGTGCTTCTCTCTGGCCGTCGAGAAGCTGCTCAACATCGAGATCCCTGACCGTGCAAAGTGGATTCGTACCTTGTTCGGCGAGATCACCCGTATCCTGAACCACTTGATGTCTATCCTGTCACACGCTATGGACGTCGGTGCTCTCACACCCTTCCTGTGGGGTTTTGAGGAGCGAGAGAAACTTATGGTAGGTTTCATCTTTCAATTTGAAAATCTACGCGAAAAGCACCAAGGAAACTAATATACAATGATCAGGAATTCTATGAGCGAGTCTCGGGCGCCCGCCTCCATGCCGCCTATGTCCGTCCTGGCGGTGTTCACCAGGATATCCCCGTGGGTCTCCTCGATGATATCTACCAGTGGGCCACACAGTTCGGTGACCGTATCGACGAGACCGAGGAGATGTTGACGGACAACCGTATCTGGATCAACCGTCTCCGCGGCGTCGGTGTCGTCTCAGCTGCTGATGCTCTCAACCTCTCCTTTACCGGCGTCATGCTCCGCGGTTCCGGTGTTCCTTGGGATATCCGCAAGAGCGCGCCCTATGACGCTTACGGCGAGGTCGAGTTCGATGTGCCGGTTGGTGTCAACGGCGACTGCTACGACCGTTACCTGTGCCGCATGGAGGAGTTCCGCCAGTCGCTCCGCATTATACATCAGTGCCTTAACAAGATGCCTGCTGGTCCCGTCCGCGTGGAGGACTACAAGGTGTCCCCTCCTCCCCGTGCTGCCATGAAAGAGAACATGGAAGCCCTCATCCATCACTTCCTGCTCTACACCAAGGGTTATGCTGTGCCCCCTGGTGACACATACTCGGCCATTGAAGCGCCCAAGGGCGAGATGGGTGTCTATGTTGTCAGCGACGGCAGCGAGCGTCCGTACCGCGTGCACATCCGCGCACCCGGTTTTGCCCATCTGGCCGGCTTCGACCATGTGTCGAAGGGGCATCTCCTTGCTGACGCCGTGGCTGTGATTGGTACCATGGATCTCGTGTTCGGTACGTTAAAACGATAAGCCTCATCTTGAAATCTTCGCGTATAAAAATACTGACTTTCCCCTTCAGGCGAGGTTGATCGGTAGAAAACATGCAGATATGGACGTAATCGAGTAAAGAAGTATCGCCAAAAGAAAGGTTGTGAGACGTCAAGAAATCAGCGCAGCGCATAGCATCAAGCAACCCCGAGAAGGAAAAGCTCACAACTCCCGCCTCCTTTTTGTTTTGACTGATCAACAAGAATATGTTGGTCATGATTCCTGGGTTTCTTCATAACATAGACAGAGAAAAAGGATTCAGCCCCCGGAGGCGCGTGCGTGTGTTTTGGAGTTGGGAGGTGGTGGTGAGTAGGAGCGAAACGCTCGTTTCGTTTGTACTTGTGTATCATAAGGTCCATGCGATCGGGGCAGCCTCAAGATGATATCGAGGAGAGGGAGAGTGGAAAATGTGTGGATAGTCCATGAAAGAGCTCCCAAGTATATGCCGTTTTTTGATCTCGCGGTTCATCACAATTTTGGTGTGTGCCCTTTGCTCTGGTTTCGAATTGTGCTGCCCACTGTCAGCGAACCTGTCTGTTTGTTGGGAATGTGTACCTGGGAGGAGGCGGATGGTTGACACCAAAATACGAAAACGAACTCACATGCTGTCGGAACCAGTACCGGCTGTCTCCTTGTCAGTTATATGATGACGAAGAAGACCGTGGCCGCGGCGCCGGTCCTAGATTGACGGGCCCATGACTCAAGCGGCACTCGCTCCAGTGAGGCATGTGTGAATCTCCTTCGGGGCCGGCTCCAACCGGGAGGCCGCAGAGGGGCAGCGGTTGAGTCTGCCCTTGCTGGGCTGTATTATTGTTGGCGTACACCGAGGTGAAGTCTAAGCCGGTTGTGGTAAAGGGGCCTGGGCCGACCAGTGTCGGGGGGTCACTGCCTGGGATAGACTGAGCGTTGGGGAGCCAAAAGCTGGTTGCTTGCGGGTTGGTAGCCGTGTTTGAGGTCCCAAGCCAGAGTCTAGAGTTCGTAACGCCCGTGATGTTTGGGACTGCTCCGGCCATATTGATGCCCTGAGTGTGGTACCTGTTGGGCGGGATTGTGCCAGAAGCCTCGTCGGTGTATGTCGCGGATATGTCACCCGGGAAAATGGGGGCGCCGGAGGGCCCGTGGGCGTGACGGGCTTGGTGGTACATTAAGGCCTGCTCGTGGGGCGATGTGGCCAGCTGTGACATGTGGACGTAGACGTGCCGACCCTGCTCTTTTTGCGTGGTAACAACTTCCGGGACCGTGGCGCCGCTCAAATGATGGTTGTTGGCCTTGGTTGGGTCTACTGGGATGGGGACAAAGCCTCCGAACAGTCTGGTGATCTCTGCAACACGCTCTTCGATCTGTTGACGGCTCATGCTGTCGTTGTTCTCAAACTCGTGATAGCTTCGCAGGAGCTCACGCTCGGCAGAACTGATACCTGACTCCACGATGCTAGGCTGGAACGGTGTGAAGTTCACAGGGCATTCGCACTCTCCAGCGGTGTGGAGGGTACGATGATCAGCCAACCATTCGGCGGCATATAGGCCAGGAACTCGGATAGCAACACGGTGCTCCCCATTGACGGTCATCTCGGAATATGTCTGGGGAATCACACCATGCTCATGGGAGCCATCTGGCCGTTGATTGAGAGGAAGAGGCACATCTCCGACAGCCTCAGGTGTGCTGCTCTTGGGAAATTTCCCCTTCGCTTTGTCGATGAGAAAGGAGTCTGCGACTGTCTCAGCGTAAGTCGGAGACGAATCCTTACCCTTCGAGGGGTTGTCCGCATGGGTACCGATAGCGGAAGAACTCGCAGGGGCGCTGATATTCGGCGTATTGTCGCCCTTAGGGACTTTGCCGGTCTCTTCGTTATCAGGAGGCGCCAGATCCGTGTATCCTGAAACCCGGGGCCTGTGAAGGAGACCGGGGAATTTGACATCGCATTCGCAGACGCCACGCTCGTGCAACCAGCGATGTTCCCACTCCCGGACAAGCACCCAGCGGAAGTGCAGGGTACGCTCACATGCGACACACATGGTAAGGGCGTTGTACTGCTTCGTTGGCTGGATGGCGCATACTTTGAGATTCTGGGCTGCTGTCGTCAAGGGGCATGGCCGAATAACGCCCATCGATCGGTGGCCGCATTGGTAGGCGATAAGCTCCTGATGGCACATATTCGCTGGTATTCCTGTTTACTGACAGGGGAAAAGGGGGCCGGTGGTGCTAGATCTCTCTACCTCCGAAAGCAAGATAAACCGTATGGTCTGACAAGTTCCTAACCCTAATTAAACCTATTAGTTATTTCAGATAAGTAAATAAGGGTTGATTTAAGAACTAACAAAGTAGATGAGGCGTAACCAGATGGATTCAGCTTATTGATTTGGGTGAATGGTCGTTATTAGATAACCGGAAGGTGTGTCTAAGGTTGAAGCTAATCAGAACTCCCGCTCTATAGGAAGGCAGGTGGTTGAGCCCGAAAGTCGCACCTTCAGGACCGAGGTGCGGTCGTTGCCTAGGGGCGAGGGGGGATTTCTTGCTGCAGTTGAGAGAGATATATTTCCTGCCCACAGGTTAGGCAAGTACTGTCTTTGAGAAGAACGAGACCCGGGCTTGCAGAATGATGTTGAAGGGAAGAGTTCCCGTGAGCTGTGTTCCGACGCAAACAACTTCTGACGGGCCTTGTGCTGCCGATGAGACAAACTTGCTCCTAATCGGTGGTCTGTCAGCCTGTCAGGGGTGATCAGATGGAAATCCGTGATTTAATAATCAGGGTTTTATATGATTAGCATCGACTTGGGGCTGGCTGATAGAAAGTGAAGGTACTACATGAACACAATGCCAGTGTCAGAAGCCTTCCATGCCCTGGTGAAGATTTGCCCGTGCCGCGAAATGAAAATGATGTTGCCAGAAGCGAGGACGGATTGGGTCGGAATCAAGAGACCAGTTTCGTTTTCTCAAGCTGGATTCTTGTGTTATATCAGACAAGACAGAGTCTTGAGAGAAACGTTGTTGGTATGCACGGAAGATCTGCGGCACGCCGAGCGAAGCCGAAATTGGTGCTTGATGCTCCTTGATCACGTAGAAGTCTTTTGTCGTTCTCGAAAAGCAGACCAAGGGGAAGAAACGTGAGTGATCTGTCGGGGGTCTCTGCGGTATGTTTGGGGACAGAAAACAAATCCACCAGTTGGCAAGAAAACGAGTCTCTAGAAGGTCAGAGATAAAGAAGGCAATCCAGGGCTTGAGGGGGAAATATCGTAGGCTGTTCAATACAAGGTCCAATTGTAGGATTTTCAGGGAAGAAAGTGGGTGGCTTATGGAAAAGAAGGAATTGAAGTCTTTCCAGAAAATTGTTGGCTTGTTCACGCAGACTAGCGATTTGGTTGGGTTGTGAGAAATATTCGTTGTATGTTTGAGGAGTAAGCCCCCATAGCCAGCGACTTCACACTCGTTTATTGATATAATGGCACATGTATTGTACAAGGAGATGATGACTCCAGGTCCGCGTGCCATCCTTCCAACATAGCAACGGCAGGAACGTTCATCAGAACAGCTTGGACCCACTCCCAGCAGCCTGGCTCATGAAGAATGACTTCAATGGGCCCAGGGCGTTGGCGGCATTGAGACCCAGCGATCTCAGGGGTACCAAGGGTCCGCTCCCCACAGAGTACAGCTTGTGAAGTTTGTCACAGACTCCGAGCAGGACATGGTTTGCCGCGTACCGTTCGGAAACATACGACTCGAGTGACATGCGAGTGCCAAGATCCTGGCCGTGGCTAACTGCATATTCAATGGTCTTTGCGAGGCTCTGGATGTCTCCCTGTCCTTGATTAAGTCCCTGGCCGGCCAGCGGGTGGATTGTGTGAGCAGCGTCGCCAACCAGCGCTACCCGCTCTCCGATATATGTGTCAGCATGTCGCATCTTGAGAGGGAATGACGCAACAGTGCCTTCTTGGACGCCCGTGACGGCCTGAGGGATGCGTTGACGATCAAATGTGGTGTGCTCCAGCCTCCATGATACTTCCTCCGCCTGCCCAGAGCTTTGCGTGTGCATGAACTCCAAGTCTGTTGAACCGAGGCGAAACGCCGCATTTACTAGGGCAACAAAGTCCCTGGGTGACAAAATCTTAAGCAGAGCAGCGTTGCTTGGCGTTGTAGACCAGACGAGTGTTGAACGGTTTCCTGGCATAGGAAGCATGGCGATAGGTCCAGTCGGGAGGAACCGTTGGTAAGCGATCTTCGACCCCTCCCCGCCCCAACCCTCCCCTTCCAGCTCCAACGTTGCCACCACGCCATGTCGGCCATAGTCCCACCCCCGAGCCTCAATGCCGGCGAAGGATCGCACGGGGCTGTTTGCGCCGTCAGCTCCGACGAGGAGACGCGCAAACAACTGCTTCCCGCCAGCGAGGTGCACGACAGGCCACTCGCTCAGATTCAACTCTTCGGTTTGCTCGCCGAACGAAATGTTCTTAACTCTTGCTCTGTCAAAGACAGAAACGCCTCCAAGCTCCTCCAATCGTTTCAGCAGACTCGAAGTAAGGTTGAGGTTCTCCGTCATGTATGCGATCGTTGCTCCCGCGGAAGGGGCCGAGTCTGGCGCCCAGTCGAACTCGATTCTGGCATCCGACACACCATCCCATACTTGCATCTCCTGATATGGCTGGACTCTGCTCTGTTCCAAGTGCTGCCATGCCCCGATTCTGTCGAGGAAGAGCGCGGACGAGGGTGTTAAAGAGCTGCACCGGTTCGAGAACCTGTCAGACGGGAGCTTCCATGATCTGAGCTTGGAGAGGTCCTGGGCCTCAACGAGAGCGATTCGAAGATGGGAAGTAACGGGATTTGCACCTTCACGGTCACGGTGTCAGCATAGTTCTTTGGGGCCCCCGTAAATTGTCTGTTATACCTACGGAGGGCTGTCAGAAGACTCAAGCCGGCCGGGCCACCACCAACGCAGACAACATCATATATGTCGGGCTGTATTTGCTGCCCAGCGGCGCTCGAATAGTCCCGTTGCAGCGGTCTTCGGACCCGGAGGCTGCGACTTGTGCAGCTTTGGCACACGTAGGCCGCCGCTCGCCTTCTGGCAATCGAGTCCATTCGATCAAAGTGGTTGTCCAATGACAAGGAAGTTGCCGATGCTCCGCAGAAAAAGAAGTGGAAGCGACACGACCAGGTTCGCGATGCAAGTCACCCGCAGGTGGCCCAAGCTCCACGACTCGGCATCTTTCCTCCACCAATCCAACACCCCTCGTCGGTGCAGTGAGAATGGGACTTGCCGCTTCGCATTTGATTAGCCCGACTGGCGAATCGTCGCTGAAAGCCCAATCTTTCGGGAATGTTACCAAGATGAGACCTGACATTCATGGGGCCGGGTTTAATTGACCATCTGCTTGTTGCCAAGCAGGACTGGTTATTCCCGTCTTTCGGTTCCTGTGAGAAATGCCCTCGCAGCTTCCCATTGACGTGAGGGATCATTCGAGCTGTGTTTCAATGTTGACAAAGTTCCTGCCGAGACACTTCTGGGTTATCATTTCGATAATACAGCCCATTGGGCGTAGGCGCTCGGGGCGGCCCGAGTGACACCTAGGCTGTTACAGGTCGCAAGGCCTACGCCCCTTTCCATGGTTCAAGACGCAAATAAAGATCCGTACAGCAACACAGCAGCGCTGTACTTAAGCCCGAACCTCATCCAGTCTTACCTATCGTTCAGCCGTCCCATCTTACCCACTCCATACCGTATCCAAGGAATCTCTAGTGTCATTCACCTACAGGGAAAGCCCAAAATGTCTTGTAAGTCCGCCATCAAACGCTTCCACTCCAACCCCTGACAGCGACCCCCACCATCCCAGGGCTCAACACCACCGCGAACCTCCAGCACTCCTCGAAGCTCCCAGACAAGGCGACAAAAGAACAAACAATTGCCATGCTCTCAGACCGACAATTCTTCCTCAGCTGCGCGCCTTCCCTTCACAAGTTCGAGGTCATCCATCCAGACCCTGCGCCCGAAATCCCCGAGGCCATCCGGGCGCAGGCGCGGGGCGACGGCAAGACGGAATGCTTTAGGGTGACGGACATTGTACACGCAATGCCCGCGGGACTCTGGGATACGAATGTGGTCAGCACGTACGAGTTTACCAACATCACCGATGGCGTGTTCGTGCGCATCAAGTCTCCCATGTCGATCTCTATGGATACAGTATGGCTGGTGAAGCATGGTGAGGATGGGAAGCTGGAGTTGACGGAGACTCTTTCCATCAGCTGCTCAAGGCTGTTGATGGGGCTTGTCAAGGCCGAGTGCGAGGGGTGGGCGAATATCCATGCGAAGATGTTGAGCAGGTTGGAGGACGAGATCAAGGCACAGGCTTAGATGGTCGAAGAGTTGTTTGCTTTGGAGTAGAGGAGTTGTGGTGACGGGCGGCGTTTTGCGCTGTGTTGCTGATAGGATGGGGCGTTTTTGAGATGACCATGGTTGACTGCATAGACTGTGGAGTTGGGTATGAACAGGAGCAGGAAGGCAATGAATAGATGACGCTGTATGTTTTCGCCCTGCCCACCTACCCACGGTTTTGGGATCTCACTGGAGTGTGAGTGGAAGACGAGGTGAATTGTGGTTGTCCAACATCTGAGCCTGAATTTCATATATAGTTTGTGATTCATTTTGGTACAAACAACTGGATAGGGATACATTCAGGTCGTGCAACATTGATCTGATGTAGCACAGAGATCAGGAACGCTGTCGCGACATGCTTGATAAGTTGATGCTCGGAAGGCACGGTTCCTTGGTACCTACTGATCGATCTTGGTGGGTGAACACTTTGTGATTGGGGGCGATGATTGGTCAATTCTTGACGCGGATGTCTTGGCACCGTTTTAGGTACCATTCGCGTCTCGTCCCGTCGCTGAGCCCCTGGGTGAGGTGACATCTGGTTATCTTTCTTCTTCATCATTCATCAGGTGCACTGCTTAAGAGGCTGCTGGTCTGGTTCGAGACGGTGTCTTCATTCACTTCTTCAATTTTGCTTCAACAATCTTTTCGTACCCTTCTTCTTCGACAATCGCAGCCGGCACCGCATTCAACTCATTCACCACTCCCCACACGCCAAACCGGCCATTCAGCCGTGGAGGAATCTGCTCACTTCTTCAGTGTGTTCTAAGAAATATAAGCTGAAAAGCACATATTTCTGTCGCGGGCCTGCTGGTATGCCTCATTTCAAGTTTCTCACTATGTCGTTCATCGCTTCCGGGATGCTTTCACTTGGATCGCTCCAGTTGAGAGATGAGACGACCTCAAAGATGCTGGAAACATTCTGTGTTTCTGTTGGCGGAAGTCCGTCAGCGATTCCGTGATGTTCGCGCCAATGCTGACTGGGCCACACAGAGCAGGAATCTGGGGTAAAATATTGTCTCCTGGGTGTTTGAGACGGAGGCCCCAGACAAGAGCTGCTGGTGCTCATTCGGCCAACATTTGAGAGTCACGGAATCGACTCATAACTCGGTAAACCGCTGGGCATCTTCTCGGGGACTCTAGTTTCTTCTTCTTGAACTACGAATTTCCATCATCATGGAGCGCTTCCAAGTTCGAAACTCGGCTCTGTCCGTCATGAAGCAGAAGGCCATGGCGGACGCCAAGAAGATGCAAGCGACTGTTGAAGACGAATGTGTCAAGGCCGGGAAAGACACACCTCCATATCTGCTACAGGAGCTGATCGGCAAAGGGAGTTTTGGTCGTGTTTACAAGGCAACGGATTTAAACTCCAAATCCGTCGTTGCCGTTAAGATCATCGACATTGAAGAGAGTGACACGTTGAACCCCAAATTGGCCGACACGTATAGCGAGTTCCTGAAGGAGATCAACGCCCTGAAGTTGCTGAGCGATAGTGGAGCAAGGAACATCAACCTGATCCTCGATGTTCTTCCTGTGGGTCAGACTATGTGGATGGTGACGGAGTATTGCGCTGGAGGAAGCGTGGCTACACTCATGAGACCGACAGCTCCAGGAGGGCTTCAAGAGAAGTGGATCATTCCCATATTGCGAGAAGTGGCTGAGGCGATCTTCTGGGTGCACAAGGAGGGCATCATCCACCGCGATATCAAGTGTGCCAACGTGCTTGTCACCGAACCCGGGCTTGTCCAGCTTTGTGATTTCGGTGTCGCCGGTGTCATTGAGACAAAACTCGACAAGCGCTCGACCTTTATTGGCACCCCCCACTGGATGGCCCCCGAACTCTTCGATCCCGTGCCCTCTTACAGCACACCAGTCGACATATGGGCCTTTGGCTCCCTGGTGTATGAAATCGCCTCGGGTCTGCCCCCCAATGTCATGTCTGGGTTCAACATCCCCCAGCTGGGCAACTACATCAAGAGCCATGTGCCACGGCTTGAAGGAGACCAATATTCGTACGATCTTAAGGATCTGGTAACGTTCTGTCTTGTGGAGGATCCTGCGAAGCGGCCGACGATCGACCAGGTGCAAAAACACCCTTACATCTTCAATACGAGTGCCGAGTATCCCACATTGATGCTGGCAAATCTTGTGAAGGGCTACAAGGTCTGGGAGGCCCAAGGCGGTATTCGGAAGTCCCTATTTGCCCCCGGTGGCGCGCAGGGTCCGTCGGACTACTCATCCACGGCCATGGCCAACGATGAATGGAATTTCAGCACAACAGTCGACTTCGACCGGCAGGTCATGAACACCGATGCGCAGGCCGTCTACGATGTCTACGGATCGAATGTCGACTTCGATTTCGCGGAGCAGCTGCCTCGGCCCACGAAAGCGAAACCACGCCGTCGCCTACCCCCCCAGCTGCCGGCATTTAAGGCCCCCATCGAGAAATTGTTTGACCCAAACACAATCTCCAACTACGATGAGAACTCGCGTGCTTACTATGGTAAGCCACCGCCTCCGCCGACTTCCGATCTTCCCTTACGTGACGACTCACTCCATTCGACGCTCCGGGAGTCGCTTATCGACCTCGATGCATCTCTTCATGACGGTGGCGACCTTTCCCAGTTCGTTGACATGGAGACCATCAAGGCTGGTCTTCGAAACGCCGGTGACAACGACCCTGAGGATACAACTGATTACAACAAACCGCCCTTGAGTGACCCAGCCGATGCCAATCGCAGGGCAACCCAGGACTGGAAGTTCCCGTCCATGGCTCCGCCAGCCTCGGCGAACCCCGAGATGTCCCGGTTCCCTTTCAACGAGGAACGCTCCAGCACAACTCCCGGATCGAGTGCTCGGCCGGGCCCAGTTCACCACCCAGTAGACTCACTCGCTCTCCAGTCGCAAGCCTATGATCTCATGCCTCCAACGACCCAGGATAATCGCGCCTCAATCGGCAGCTTAATCGACCTCGATGAGAGTTTACCAATGCCAGACTTCACCAGACCCTCGACAGCAAACTCAGATGCTGCTTCTATCACGGGCTCTGACACTGGAGGCGCCAACCCATTCGACCTTGAGCGACATGCCTCACTCTACCAGCCCTTCCAATCAACTGGCCGTGAGCCATCTATCTATATCTCTGACGATAGTGACTTTGCTCAACTGGCACAAATTCCGGACGAGCCACTGCCGCAACAGCCGCAGCCGCCGGACTTTGCCAACAGCGGTAGCAACACGTTGGTGAGCCATGGGCGGACCGACAGCTACGACGATGACGGCTACTCGGGCGCGGGCGACTACATGGACCCCGAATACCTTACAATGGGCAGCGTATCCCGTCAAAACAGCCGCCCCAGCATGTATCAACAGCGGCAGCTACAGCAGAGCCAGCAGCCCAGGTCAGCATCGATTATGCCGCCTCTCCCCGGTCCCCCGTCAGCGAAGGTGATGCAGGGCTTGGCAAGCCGGGAAGAGGTACGAGAGGATGTCATGAGGCTCATGGCGAGCTTCTTGGAACACCTCAACTTTGCAGATTCGCATGTGTCCTCGCTTCCGGCGAGGACCGGAAAGCGAGGGGGGGATACTTCTTTCTCAGCCAGAAGAGAGTGATAAAATGCCGGCTGGATCGGCATGTTTATTTCTTTGTATGTTTGATAGCGGGTCGGCGTTCATGTATTCTGTATATCCATGTAGCAAGTAAATGGGGCGGGTGGGTGTTTGGGTTTGTACAATACCTCCCAAGAGGTTTCATTGGCGTTGGTTTAAGATATCCATACGAGGAGAGTGATGCGGAATAACGTTTGTCTAAATCTCAAAGTTCTGGAATTATCATCCAATAAACAAGCTCAATAAAATACGGCTTGATTGTGTGGTACATTCAATAGTTTAGTGAGAAAATGATTTCTGGTGGTTTGTTTGAGTGAAGTTGGGCGGCGAGGTTTTGGGCAGGAGAGTTAAATGTGTAAAATTCTTCAATGACTCAACCGAGCTCACCTCTCAAAAAGAGCTCACAAAACAGTAACCGACGCGCCTCCTAATAAAACCGGCTACACGGCATCTGAATCAAGAAACTGGATGGCCTGATATCTTCTAAACCCCTCGCCAGCCAAGTTGGCGTCTCTTCTCAAGTCACTGGTTCCTGCGCGCTGGGCTGCTGCAATCGGACACCTTCACCACTCACTCGGCGCTGCGACTTACACGGCCGCAACACCACCACACCCCACTCCAGGCCATGCAACAACCATGAAAACACAAATAGTAAAAGTCCCCCTCATGGGACAGGGCAACAGCGATGACGACGAGGCACTCGGTCGCTGGGCGATGCCAAACGACCTCAGCACCTGGGAAGTGTCCTCGACCTCCTCCCCCGTCCTGGACCCCCTGCGCTCCGCCGCCGCCCGCCTCCGCAACACCGACATCCCCGTCGCCTTCCCAACCGAAACCGTCTACGGCCTCGGCGCAGACGCCACCCGCTCCGCCGCCGTCCGCGGCATCTACACCGCCAAAGGCCGCCCCTCAGACAACCCGCTCATCGTCCACGTCTGCGACCTGGACATGCTCCGCGGCCTGCTCCCCCCCTCCCCCAACCCCTCCCAGGACTCAATTCCCACCATCTACCACCCCCTCATCGCCCGCTTCTGGCCCGGACCCCTGACCATCCTCCTCCCCCTGCCCTCTCCCTCCCCTCTCGCACCGGAAGTCACCGCCGGCCTCTCTACCTTTGGCGTGCGCATGCCCGCCTCCGCACTGGCACGTACACTCATCCGCCTTGCCAACGCACCGCTCGCAGCCCCATCTGCAAACGCCAGCACACGACCTAGTCCCACGGCGGCAGCGCACGTGCGAGACGATCTAGACGGGCGGATTGAGCTTGTCGTGGACGGGGGGTCGTGCGCCGTCGGGGTGGAGAGTACGGTTGTGGATGGGTTGTGCTCGCCTCCGGCGGTGTTGAGGCCGGGAGGCGTGAGTCTCGAGGAGCTGAGGAGGTGTCCTGGGTGGGAGGGGGTTGAGAAGGGGTATAGAGACCGGGCGGAGGTGGGGAAGGAGGCGCCGAGGGCGCCGGGGATGAAGTACAAGCATTATAGTCCGAGGGCGAGGGTGGTGCTGTACGAGGCTTCGTCAGGCGAAGGGGGTGTGGCGAAGGGGGATTTGGAAGGGGTTGGGGAGGGAAAGACGGTTGCGGTTATTAGGACCGGGAGGTGGAGTGAGAGGGGGTGTGTAGAAGGTTATGGGGTGGTGTTGAAGCCGTTGGCGGGCGGGGCAGAGGAAGGTATGGAGCTTGATATCAAGCAGGGCGAATTGACGGATGAGGCGGGGAAGCAGGCGGCTAAGTTTCTGGATGTTGATCTGGTGGGAGATGTGAAGGGGGTGGCACATGGGCTGTTTGCTGCGTTGCGGGAACTGGACAGGCTAGGGGCGGACGTTATTTTTGTAGAGGGGGTTGACGACGGGCATGACATTGCTGCGGCGGTCATGAATAGACTACGCAAGGCGGCTTCGGATATTAGAGCATAGACGGCACGCGCATTCTCGACAAACGAGGCACTCTCCACGGAGAAAAAAAAAATAAAGCTTCAGACATCAGTTTTTCGTCTCGCTACTCCCTGCCTGATCATGCCCGGGCTCTTTGCCAAGCTCCAGAAACAAAGAAACAAAAACTCCCGAATTCCATGTCATATCTTGTTCTCCTACAAGCCAGTCCGAAGCCAGTCTGTGATCTTCGCCTTGCCCAGCTGCGCAAGGTTGTTGACACCCTGCTCGCTGAAGGGGTCGATGCCCCTGAGGTTGACGACGTCCTGCGTTGGCGCTTTGCTACATCTCTGCACTACGATGGTCGGGTCAGTTTCGAGGATGATTCCGTCGTCTACGAGCTCGTCGATCAGAAGCGCAACCAGGTCGTAGTTCTCGACTATTGTTCGCTTGTCGACCGATTGCCTACGGAAAAGGTCAATAATGAAGATTCTACACAGTTGTCAAGAGTGATGACCACGAACTTGAACAGGAGGTGCAAGCTATCCCGAAGCGCTAGAAGCACGTTATACAACAGCACTTCGTTCTCATCAACGCTGCCGACCACATAGATCGCTACATCCGACTCCATCTTGTAGAGCACAATGCGGTTGTCGTAGAGCAGGATATCGCCGTTCTGCTTCGCCGTCTTAGCCAAAAGCCCCTTCTCGAAACGGGTCTGGGCGGTCTTGTCGGGATAGGGGTTTTGGGATGTGGTCGACAGCGCTGTCTGGAGTCAGTACCGCTTCGCGATCACTCGGCGATTGGGAATCGCATACCGCCGCCAGCAGCCTGGGTCCCGCCATGGTGCGGAGGAGAGTAGTACTTCGAGAATATCCGCGATCCGTCGTCACTGGACAGGATTACTGGAAGGAGGGATGGTCAGCTAAGGCATTCTCATGAAACGAGAAGGTGGTGTTGTACTTATAGCATTGACGCTGTACAGCGACATTCCCGGCGACATCTTGGCGGTTGCTGTATTATTTTGCCCTCCTATAGTCTCGATCGTCTAGTCAATCCCTTGGGTGCAGCAGTTCTTCGCGGGCAGGGGCAGTAGTTGAGTTGTTGGCCGCTGCGCACTCGATAGGATCTGGACTTGTGGGGTGAAGACAGCTGTGATGTGGCTTGACCTTCAATCAAGCCCCACTCCAACCTCAGCACGATCGGTACGTACTATTTGGGCAGGGGTACCCCTGTCGACGCGTTTTCGCGCGTAAAGTGGTTTCGTTCGACGCGCTCGTGTCTCCTTTTTCAATTTCCAACACTGACTATAGGTGTCCCACTTTGCCTTCTATCGCAAACAACCCCCTCTAACCCTCCATCCCTTAACCTTGCGCTCTACCCCTTTTCGCACCGGATAGAGCAAAAGGCAGTAAAGATGTCTACACCGTCGCGCAGATCTACCCGAAGCTCGCAGTCGGCGACTCCGCGCTCGACTCGCAGCTCGCAGCCCCGAAGCAGCCCCGCTCCAGCTGGGCCCTCCGGTGACGGCGAGGCAGAGGAGCCCGTCGCTACTCCCCGACAGCGCCAGACGCGAGCGTCGCAGTTGGCCTCAAGCCCGCTCTTCTACGCGTCGTCGTCGCCCGGCAACGGTCTCCCCAACCCCTCGTCGCCTTTGCGTCAGATGAGCAATACCCAGAGCACGACCTCGAACAACAATGCGCCCAGCTCCCCGTTACGCCAGCAGTCTGGTACACAGACCGACGGTGACAGGACGCCCCGCGCCAGTGGCGGTCTCATTGGGGGTAAGACACCCAGCTCTCCCCTCACTCGTGTGTCCAAAACTAACAGCCGCGCAGAATCGTCTCCCATCCGCTACGACCCAAGCTCCAGCCCGGGACGTAACCTTACCCAGCACTCAGACTTGCGCAGTGAGAGTAGTGCTCTCTTTGTCAACTCTCAGCGGTCCGGGACTGCCAGGTCCCGCCGAGGCGATATCAATCCCGATGTTCTCAGGACGCCAAGACAGATCCCTCGTCGAATCTTGCTTGATGACGCGGGCCGAGTTGTCCAGGACGGGTCGGATGCCGCCTCCTTTTCGAATAACAACCCGGGAACGTCCGAGGCCGATGTTCTTGGCGGTTCAAGTCAGGGCCTCATCTGGGGTACCACAATATCTATTGATGACTCGTTCGTTTCTTTCAAAGACTTCCTCCGCAACTTCACGAAGAAATACCGCATGTGGGCTGAGGGGGCCACCGAGGCCGAGACAAGCGCAAACCCGGATGCCGAATCCAAGCCGTATTGGGAAGCACTGGAGAACATGTTGCTGCTTGGTACTAATAAGCTGTACCTGGATCTCCGTGATCTCAAGGCCTACCCGCGCACATTGAAGCTATGGCACCAAGCACAAGCCTACCCGAGTGAAATTGTGCCTGTTATGGATCAATGCGTCCACGATTCTATGATCGAGTTGGCTCGATCAGAAATGGCGAGCCAGAGAGACACTCAATCTCAAAGCACTGCCAATGCCCACCATGCTTCGCAGAGCTCGGAACCTGGGTTCCCCAGCTCGGAACGGGGCGATGAGCCTTCCACCCCGCGGCCTTCGCAAGCACAGCAACCTACTCTTGAGGATCAGGTCGCCCAGATGGACTTTGTTGTCAGGCCCTGGGGAATCGACACGATCACAAACCTGCGCGATCTGAACCCGTCTGATATGGACAAGCTTGTGTGCATCAAGGGCTTGGTAATCCGAACTACCCCTGTTATACCCGACATGAAGGACGCTTTCTTCAAGTGCCACGTCTGCGGTCATTCCGTGACGGTCCAGTTGGATCGAGGCAAGATTCGCGAGCCCACAGAATGCCCACGAGCTCGCTGCGGGTCCAAGAACTCTATGCAGATCGTACATAACCGGTGCGCATTTGAGGATAAGCAGATCATTAAGCTACAAGAGACGCCCGATGCTGTGCCTGCTGGACAGACACCGCACTCCGTCTCCGTCTGCGTGTACAATGAACTTGTCGACTTCTGCAAGGCTGGTGACCGGGTCGAGCTCACCGGTATTTTCAAGGTCACGCCAGTGCGCGTCAACCCGCGCATGAGGACAGTCAAGAGCGTGCACAAGACCTACGTTGACGTTGTCCACGTGCAGAAGGTTGACAGAAAGAGAATGGGAGCCGATCCATCTACTCTCGACCTTGCACAAGAGGAAGAAGCTCATGTCAGCGGCCAGAGCCTGGACGAAGTCAAGAGGATCTCGCCTGAGCTGGAGGAGAAGATCAGAGCGACTGCGGCGCGTCCAGACATCTACGACCTTCTCTCTCGCTCTTTAGCCCCGTCACTTTATGAAATGGACGACGTGAAGAAGGGAATCCTGCTGCAGCTATTTGGAGGCACCAACAAAAATTTCGAGAAGGGTGGAGCCCCTCGGTATCGTGGCGACATCAATGTCCTCTTATGCGGCGACCCGTCCACAGCCAAATCGCAGATTCTCTCATATGTGCACAGGATCGCGCCCCGAGGTGTTTACACTAGTGGTAAAGGCTCCTCGGCCGTCGGTCTCACCGCCTACGTAACGCGTGACCCCGAATCGCGCCAGCTGGTCCTCGAATCCGGTGCTCTCGTCCTCTCCGACGGCGGTGTTTGCTGTATCGACGAATTCGACAAGATGAACGAATCCACACGTTCAGTTCTGCACGAAGTCATGGAGCAGCAGACCGTATCGGTTGCCAAGGCAGGCATCATCACCACTCTCAATGCCCGTACAAGTATCCTCGCATCAGCCAACCCTATCGGGAGTCGGTACAATCCAGATATGTCGGTTCCTCAGAATATTGATCTCCCGCCGACGCTCCTCTCGCGTTTCGATCTGGTCTACCTGATCCTCGATCGAGTCGACGAGAAGACGGATCAGCGACTGGCACGCCATCTTCTCTCCATGTATCTCGAAGATAAGCCCCAATCAGCGCAGTCCGCCAATGAGATCTTGGTAAATCTTTCATCCCATTCTCTGGCTTAGCCTACCATACTAACCCGACTCCCTAGCCCGTTGAGTTCCTCACCTCGTACATCTCGTATGCGCGTGCCAAGATCCACCCTACCCTCAGCAACGAGGCCGGCCGCGAGCTCGTCGACGCCTACGTCGAGATGCGTAAGCTCGGCCAGGACGTGCGCGCCGCCGAGAAGCGCATCACCGCCACCACACGTCAGCTTGAGAGCATGATCCGCCTCTCCGAGGCCCATGCAAAGATGCGCATGTCTACTGTTGTCACGCGCGACGACGTGAAGGAGGCTTACCGGTTGATCAAGTCGGCTCTCAAGACGGCCGCCACTGACTCTCAGGGCCGCATCGACATGAGCCTTCTGACCGAGGGCACGAGTGCCTCTGAGCGCAAGCGTCGCGAGGATATGAAGGACGCCATCGTGCGTCTTCTCGACGAGCTTACCGCTGGCGGGCAGACTGTGCGCTTCTCCGAGGTGGCGCGGAAACTGGCCGAGGGTGCCGGTGTCACGGTCGACCCGGGTGAGTTCTCGGATGTGATGCGCACGCTGGAGATGGAGGGCGCAATCATGGTCATGGGTGAAGGTGCGAGAAAAAGCGTGAGAAGGGTTACGGCAACGGTCTAATTTCATGTATCGATTCAAACGAAATGTCTAGAATGTGGAATGCGGAACGGATAATGAAGAGGGGCTTCAGTGGGACAAACGTTATGATGGGGATAGCTGCCGTTTTGTGTGGGTTTGTTTCTTATCTACCTACTGGTCATCTCTCGGGCGTTTATAATATTTAGTTTCTTGTTTCTTGAAGAGTAAAGTTGCAGCGCCAGACCCAACGTGGTGATGAATGGTATAGAAACCTTTTTTGCAAAAATTACGGAAAAGCAACCTGCTCGACGTAAACAAACATTACTCAAGCCCCTATTTGTGGTGTTCTTCCTTCAACGCCGACTTCTCCGCCATTACCTGTGCCAACAGCCAGGCTTCTGTTATCTGGCGACATCTGGTTCTCCCCCTGGTGTCTTTTCGTATCTGCTGAATCTCTCGTATTGGTGAAGTCACCACCATCCACCCCCCCTTCCATTGTTAGCAACCCCTCAGGTAGTTGCCAATCCTTCAGGTCATCTTCAGCATCGTTCAGAATCTGCCTCGCCTGCGACGCATTCTCGTACCGGGGCAGGGTATCACCCGGCACCACGGGAGTGTCGTCCAGTAGCTGCAAGAGTCGTAGGCCATGGCGGGCGAGGATGATCTGCTTATCCGCGCGCTCAATGGTGGCGATAAACTCAGCTTGGTATGCCTCCTTGAGCTTTTGCCTGGTCTGCATTTCACTGTCAGCACAAACACCTTGTACAACACCCACCTCAAAGGCAAACTCACAACATTCGTCAACTGCGCCTCAGCCACCAAGTTCTCTGCCTCAGCCCTCACCAGCTCCTGCTCCAGCACCACGAGCTTCGTACTCTCAGGCTCCTTGGCCTTCAACTTTGCAATCTCGTCCGCAATCTTGTTCCTCCCGTCCCTGGACGGCTGCACACTCTTCTCCGTATTGCGAATCGTCTTGAGCGTGCCCCGACTATCGTCCAGCGCGTGCGCGTAGCTGTCCTCTTGCTCACCCATCTCGGAGAGAATCACGCCCACCTTGTCGCTCACGTCGCTGATGGCCTCGTCGTTGGTCTGCTCGCCCCATTCTGAGAGCTGGGTTGCGATGGAGACGCGCTCTTTGGCGGCCGTTTCGTGCGCCGAGACGAGGTTGCTGGCGGATTTGATGAGGCGGAAGAGACGCTTGGAGAGCTCGGGCTGGACGGTCCCGCGCAGGGAGGCTAGGCTGAAACCGCGCCGGTGGGGGGTTGTGGTTGTGTGGGTGCTGCTGCCGTGGGAGTGGCTCGAGGTATTGCTGCTACGATTTGAAGAGCGGATGGAGAGGGCGCGGTTCCTGGGAAAAGAGGTCAGTGTTCCATTGAGGATGGATGGGATGGTGGTATGGCGAGATGTGAAATGTTATACAACGTATGGCGTGAGGTGCGGGCGTGTTACCACTGTGTAAAAGGGGTAAATCGACCCCCTTCGGTGCTTCTTCGTCCCATTATCGACGAGAAAACAAGATATCCAAACGGATGGTGAAAATCATGAGCTACGAAAATTGAGGCTTACATCATGGTGAAGTTTGAGTTTGAGTCAATTCTATAAAAATTTGAGGCCGTCGTTGTTTGGATTGCGCCTTCTCGCCGACGTGTGGAACTTCGAATAGGGGTTCTGCGCGGCAAGTGCGTCCGGGAAGGTTTAGGGAGCAAGGAGTTGAGCCGATGATGGTTTTGAGAAAGCTATATGGAAACAAAGGTTATTGGACGCAGGTTGGATGCCGTGGTTCACTAGTAATGGTAAAGACATATGTATTTTTCTCGTTACAAAATTAGGTGCATCATCTGCCAAATTCCAGGTCTCGAGAGTATCGCTAGCGCTATCAATGCTGCGGCTTGCCCGACGTCACCGAACTGCCTTCCCATGTGCAGTTTGAAGTTCGCATGAAGGCAGAGTAAGGCCGCGCTAAGAATATGGGATCAATCCTGGTAGGGCCACGAATTGGAGTTCCCCAACACCAATGTCAACCCATGGCAATTATGTACACAGCACAGTCGCAAATGGTCGCAAGCAGAGGCGCTGCGTCATGGCCCCGCGGAACAAAGCATCCTGTGACGTCATCAGTAGTCTAGACCATTGGCGCCCCACCCCCACAAGGCCCACGACCAAGGATCCAGGTTCCAGCAAAACACACACTGCGGAGATCGGGTGAACAGTTTAATGTTGGTGTGATGATATTGGTGCCCTATACCGGTATCCTTAGCAAGATATCCCGCCTGCTGGGGGAATTGTAGATCTAAACACAACTGAGAACGCCTATTCCAACCTCCCCCGTATTACCACCATGCAAAGTTTCAAACTCCCTAATCCGCGCAACCATATCCTCCAACTATGACAACAATACACCCGTCCTTCTCTCATCCTTCCGTGACATATTTCTTGGTCGTTCTCTCGTAAACCACCGGCCCCGCGCTCCTATAGCTTGAGACGCTAGCCCGGGGGCTGGGACCATAGTACGCTCGAGGGACACTCTGATAACTGGCGCGAGGTGATGATGAAGAGTGGTGATGGTGATGGTGGCTTCCGTGGTTATGATGCCCGTGGTGGCTGTGATGGGTCTCTTGGAGATACTGATTGCGGCCGTTGACGCGTCTCACTGGGATAATCTCCTCATGATAGTAGTATTTTTCTCGCTTGTCAGTGCCACCGAAACACATCTTGCTCGCTGTGTGTGGGAAATATGCGGTGGTAGAATAGTGCTGAATGAACAAAATATGCGCTGTATGCGCAGGGCTGTATGTCGAAGGGTAGATTTGGACGAGATTGAGGCTGGAGAAGACTTATTAGGAGAACGGGGAATTTCAGATGAGCGTGAAGCGGTCCCCCCTTGATATATCATTCAATTCACATGGAGAGCTGTCCACTATGGCCGGAACACTGGATTTCCAAGTTTCTCATCATGCGACCTACAAATCAACAACGTGTGCATCTTCCGAGACATGGACCACGGTGGTTGAACCGAAGACCCTGTATGCACCAAGGTGGGGGGGCTTAGTGGCCGATGACGATCTTGCTGAGTCCAGGGCTAAGTCATTCGCTAGACCATCTGGCCTAAGTCAACCACCTAGTTTTTGATCGCACCAACCATCAAGCTCCCTACATAAAACATGGGAATGTCTATTTGCACCGTAGCCTCCTTTTATTTTCACCGTACTCCTTAATCTCGGGCCTTAATCGCATCATGAGGGACCTTGATTATTTCACCTGGGGTAAGCTCTGAGACTACGGCCTGCAACATGAAAGACTTTGCAGGACATTGCCAAGGCAAACACATCTCTAGATTCGCATTAGTGTTTCCAAAGTCTGCTGTCTCATTGCTTTTTAGATCCCGAGGTCGCGGGTGGTGGTACATCGCCTTGGTTGAATACAATACAAGAAACCCCCAGAACACCGCCCGCTGTATTTTGTCCCCCCATATCCGTCTACTTGGTAGAAAATTTGAAGTCCAGATTGCCCAGCATCCAAGTGCTTACAAACAGCGCCATGGTGCTCCCAAACACAATGAGCGGCTTGCGCAGGCTGGCCGACAATGGATAATCGTATGATACGATAAGTTCACGCTCCCGCAACTCGTCCACGAGGTTGCGCGCCTTGATAACGAGAACTGTCCGTCCAACGGTATCCAAAAACGTCTTGTGAATCTCAATATCGTCTGACGTGATGGATGATTGGGGGACGGTAGTTGAGTATTTCACATTCCTGCTCAGCTTGTCAGCAACACGCTTTCACTGGACTCAGTTGGGAATTGACATACTCGGCGCCCTCGGGCAGAACCACGCGAACCCGCACCTGCTCATACTCAATACCCTCTGGCTGCTTAGGGCCCTCGAGGAAGGGGACATTCAGGACATAACGGCCGTCGAGGGTCTTGCGGAGGAAGTTCTTGGCGTCCGAGTTCCAGCCGATGGTGAAGGGATACTTCCAGCCACCGAACAGGGGGTAGCGGGGCTTGATCTCGAGTAGAGCCTCTCGCTTATTGCTCCGGAAGCGGGACGTCGATACGTTGCCGATGACGTCCGTGTAGTAAGGGTCGGCACTGCCAACACGAAGAGGGAACTTCATCTCCCTGAGCGCATGTGTGTTTGGTTGGTAGTACACCGCCTGCGCCCACTTGACCCGATTGAACTGGCTCGACAAGTTCGCGCCGCGATGGATTAGCGTGTAGCGCTCCTCGAACGCAACATTTCCACCCCAGTGGCTAACCTCGATGTCCCGTTCCAGCTCTGTGACGTGGCTCACAGGCTTGTTGAACTCGAAACGGACTTGGGCGGGCTCAACAGCGCCGGCAGGCAGCTCGCCGAAGGGGCCGTATGTGAGCTTTGTCCCCGCCTTGACCGGAAACTCCTTCACATCTCCGCTTCCGGGGATCTTGGTATAGTCGGGGACGTTGGCGGACGGGAGCTTGACTTCGGTCTTCTGCTTCAAGGTAGTGTAGGCCGAGGCGCAATACGCAGAGAAAGAGTACGCGAGGAACTGTTGCTCCTCTTGCTTGATGGATGCGGGGAGAGGCTTGTAGGCTTTCAGGAGGAAGTAGCTGATGCCCAAGGTCTGCTGTGCGCCAGCCTTGAGGGCGGCGGGCAGCTTGATACGGACATATTGGGTGTTGCTGTTGCAATTGTTAGACGAATAGTCGACAATCAAGCGAAATTCTTGGAACGAACCTCTGTGGGTCAAGCTCGACAACCTCGACAGCGAAGGGGCCAGCCTTTGCGTCCTTGCGATCCTTGACCTCGACGCCACCGAGTCGCGATGCCTCATCGGCCGTGAGAGGCAAGAAGTACTCGTCCTGCGGCGCTTTTGAGATATTCTCTATGAGAACATTGATATTCTCCTTGACATAGTTCTTCTCGACGGATATGACGTGCACGAGGTTGGCGTTCTTCCACACTTGCGGCGGCTTGGATGGTGATGCGTCTGTGGTGGTGCTCTTCGCGGAGCTTGGGGATACGAGGGACAGGAGCGAGAGAGCGGCCGAGAAGACGGCCGACGTCTTCATCTTGAAAGAGAAAAGAAAAGGGAGACGCTCATGCAATCAACGCGCCAAATCGGCAATTGGGGAGATGTACAGACGGGTCGATTGGGCGGCGAGTAGACGCAAGGATTGGTGCCGGTCAACAACTTTCAAACCGGCCTCGTCAAGCATCACCGTGGCCTCTGGCAGCAAATGCTCCAAAAAAGCTTACGTTGCTGAAAGACCCCTGTAGACCTGGCCCAAGCTCAAGTGCTGAGGGGTGGGGCCGCCTCAGGCCCCACGGACTTTGCAGTGTGGAGGAAGCGGAGCACGGATAATTTGATGCCGCCTTCCGACTAGACCTTTTAACACTTTAACACGCAGGCGGATCCATACATCCTGGGATGCTTGGCGGGCATTTGAAGCCATCTTTTCAAGCCGTTTTTCACGTACATAATATTGACTCGACTAGTCGCTCCTATGCCGCTTGTGGGGGGTTTCATTTCTTATACTGTCTCGTATGCAAAATACCTTTTAAGTCGTTCGGCAATCGCCGGCCTCGCGCATGGAATGCTTCCAGTGGTGAGGGGCAATGCCATCATCAGGTGCCCCTCACTTCCGTGACCCCAGACCGTTGGTGGTTTTTTTGTGTTCACCGGCGGCTGAGCTGAATAATCGCCCTCTGGTTCAATACAGCCAGCGTGGTTTCATTCAAATCAGTGGGCTGGAGGGAGATGAGCCAGATCATCCTATTTCTCCCAGATGCACCATCTGTACCTCAATACCGGGTCAGCCCGGCGGCTGCCGATCCCAACGGGTCACCGTCGAGCTGGTGGAGGAAATCAAGGTCCAGATACACTATGGAGCCCAGTCTGATTGGATTCCGTCCCAACATGCGTCCCAAGACCAATTTGGCGCCTTAGTTCAGCGCCCGTCGGTGTCGGGCATATAGCTTCCACACATCCATCGTGCTTTGTGATGTTTGATTGTTGACTGTTAATTTTTACCTCCAACTATACTATCCATCGCCCTCTCACTTGCACCTCGACTTTGTGGGGCGGTTTTTAGCCCCCCTTACGACCATTTGGAGGCGTTCGCACTCAAGTCAAGAGCGACTGACTTGCCAGGATTTCTCAGGCAGGACCATTGGATCGCATCACCTATCGGACCGCCGCTTACAGACCGCAGGAAAACGGATTGGCCGAGACAACCCAGAAGAGCCGCAACTACAGAATTCACATCGGGACTGCAAAAAGCCCAATATGGTCGGTCTCGGTCTCAGAAAGCCTCTGTCAAGAAAAGGCACTGGTACGTTCTTGCGGATCATCCAGAGTTGACTAGTCCCCGACGCTTTCCCACCTTTCCGTCTCTCTCTCGAGCACACCACCCTCGACTCCCGAAGCCATGTCTTTGCGTTCTCTTTGTCTCCCGACCAGGCAAACGCCGCCTGCGGCAGTCGCGGACCGAGTGGCCCGCATGCCAGTTGGCTCACCAAAGCTGCTCGCGTGCTCAATGCCCACCTTCCCGAGATGACATCACAGCTATCACGGTGTCTTTCACCACTACACCACACCATCACCACCGCCACCCAATCTCCCCGATACCTGCCTGGTTTCATTTTGTTTCTTATCGCATTCATTGCCAGTAATCGGATAGTCACCGCATTATCCGTCAGTGATTCGCCCCAAATTGTTCCCCGGCTGCACGCCAGACTCGCATTGTACAAGCACCTCTTAGGCTCTGCGCCTATGGCCACCATGGCTTCGCTTGCAAAGCTGCGAAATCTGTTTTACAAGCACCAACCTCGTTCTCTTTTTCAAAACTATATCTACCACCAGCATAGCCTCAGCAATCCGTCAAGCCGAGCGAGCAAGACTCTGTGCTCTTCGCGCCCTCATTCGTGCTAACAATGGAGGCAGACTCATACGTCGATGTCCCAAAGGACCTACTCAAGGAAATTGAAAAGTTGGAGCAGCTCTTCACCATTGACACCGCTAAGCTCAAACGAATTACCGATCACTTTGTCGATGAGCTCGAGAAAGGTCAGCATTCAGTATGTTTAGACATTGGGATGAGCTAGGCTAACAACTATAGGCTTAAGCGTGGAAGGGGGTTGTATCGTGAGTTTCCTTGCCCCAGGCCGCCCGCTCAAACTGACTCCAGAAGCCCATGAACCCAACATGGGTCATGTCATTCCCCACCGGCTATGAGACGGGCACTTTCCTTGCTCTGGACATGGGTGGCACAAACTTGCGTGTCTGCCAGATTACCCTGACAGACCAAAAGTCAGAGTTCGATATCATTCAGTCCAAGTACCGGATGCCCGAAGAACTGAAAACCGGCGAAGCGGATGAGCTCTGGGAATACATTGCCGACTGCTTGATGCAGTTCATCGAGACGCACCATGGTGAGGCAGGAAAGCTGGATAAGCTCCCGCTTGGCTTCACCTTCTCATACCCTGCTACGCAGAATTACATTGATGAGGGCGTCCTGCAGCGGTGGACCAAGGGATTTGATATCCCCGGCGTAGAGGGTCACAACGTCGTCCCGATGTTTGAGGATGCCTTGAAGCAACGAGTAAGAGCGAATAGGCCCCATGATAAGTGACTACAAACTGAGTCCATACAGGGCGTACCAATCAAGTTGACTGCCCTGATAAACGACACGACCGGTACGCTCATAGCCTCGGCATACACTGATACCAAGATGAAAATCGGATGTATCTTTGGTACCGGTTGCAACGCTGCCTACATGGAGAATTGCGGTTCGATTCCGAAGCTCGCTCACCTTAACCTTCCACCCGACACCCCTATGGCCATAAACTGCGAGTGGGGTGCCTTTGACAATGAGCACAAGGTCCTACCACAGACTCCGTACGACGCGACAATTGACAAGGACTCACCCCGCCCGGGCCAGCAGGCCTTTGAGAAGATGATTGCTGGGCTGTACCTTGGCGAGATCTTCAGATTGGTTATGGTTGATCTTCACGACAAGCAAGGAACACACATCTTTGATGGCCAGAACATCTCTGCTCTCCGGAAGGCCTACTCGCTTGATTCATCTTTCCTTTCGGCCATAGAAGAGCATGTCAACCACCTTGATCCACACACGTAACTGAGCTAATACTTGTCGTAGGGATCCGTTTGAGAATTTTTCAGAGACGGCTGATCTCTTCCAAAACAGACTGGGCATCAGTCCTAGCAGCTCGGAGCTTGAGCTGATCCGCCGTACGGCCGAGCTCATTGGCACACGCGCAGCCCGACTTTCAGCTTGTGGAGTAGCCGCCATTAGCAAGAAGAAGGGCTATGCGTCATGCCACGTCGGCGCTGACGGCTCTGTCTTCAACAAATATCCCCATTTCAAGGCTCGTGGTGCGACGGCCCTTCGCGAAATCCTCGACTGGCCTGAGAAGACGGATCCTAAGGAAGAAGACCCCATTGAAATCTTGGCCGCTGAGGACGGAAGTGGTGTTGGGGCTGCCCTTATCGCTGCCCTGACGCTGGAGCGTGTCAAGGCTGGCAATATGCATGGTATCTTGCATCCCGAGAACTTCAACTAAGATGGGCCGGTACCAACAAAGAGCCGAGACTACATGTCGTCCACTCCCACTGGCTGGCGTTTGCTCAAATATTGGACGCCAATTCAATGGATTGCGATCAGGGGGGATGATGTTACGCTGGTATTCATGTGCTCTCGCGGAGCGGGATAAGAGAAATTGACTTGATCCTCTTTCACCCCCCCTCTCGGGCCTCTTTGACAATCTTCCAATATGGTCTAAATAATCTGATGATCTAGTGCGTAAATGAGGTCTGCCCTACGCCCCTGACACAACTGCGTCGTTGCTACCGCTGTTGTTCACATCCCTCCTAATAACTTGAATCCTAACTATGTCTTTTCTATGTTGTAAATATATACTTTCCCTTCTCCCACTACCGAGATCTACTAGATATGGGACCGACTCTGCGAATATGATACCACTATCACTGCCCGTCACCATATTTCGATTCCCTGACAGCAGCGCTCCTCTTCTTCGGCAGAAAGCCAGCATATTCGCATCTCAATAGGTGTTTCCTCCCCTGATTTTGTGAACGGTTCTGGAAATGACGGCCATGAAGAAGATGAGGATGAGTTGTGTGCTGCGAGGGAGTCGTTAAGGAGCTGGGGGTTGATGGTCAGGAGACCTGCCCTATAGGATGGAGACGACACGGAATCCTGCTAATAGCTGGCACTTTGATGGATATAGCAGATGGCATTTTGGATGGTGGATGCTTTTCTCCCAAATCCTCTTCGGATGTTCCAAGGTGCCAGTGGTTTCGGAGCTGGGAACTTGCTCGCCGAATTGCGGCCACATTGGCGCCACCAGGGGAGTTGCCACTTGGAACATCTTTTCCACGCCCAGTTACGCTCGGGTTCAAGCTTGTAGGTGTTTCTTGAACCCGTGATACAAGGCTCATGACAGTCGACATGAAGGTTGAGATTGTAGGAGCCGGGCTCTCGGGCGGTTGTAGTCGTTTCTTTTGACTTCCGGTAGCGTCAAGCGCCCTGATTTGAGTCGCCAATTGTGCAGTCAATTGAGCTTGGGTGTTCCTCAGTGCATGGATCTGGGGGATTCGCCAGCCTGGATACAACCTTCGGTGTGTCTTGTGCACATGGTATTGTCCATGTAAGTAGATAAAAAGGTTGCACAGGTAGCACGCTGCCTTGCTTGAGGAGATTACTCGAGGTGTGATGGTGGCTGGGTGGAGTTCAAGGTGTGCAGCGAGCTGAATTTCGGCGTGAAACTTACTCTTTGAGAATAGTTCCAACTTTTGAAGCAAACTCATTGTCCCGGCGCATCTTGCGAATGGTTCCTAGCTTTTCCGTACTGCACCGCGAGAGACAGTTTGGGAGACGGGATCCATCGGGAGGCTCCTGGGTCCTCATAAAACACTCTGGCGCAAGTGATATGGGAGTGGCTGTTACGTTTCTCAATATCCCAAGCATCTTTGCTGATTGAGAGAGAAGGCGGGCTGATTTCTGATACAGTGACAGCTTCTTTAGCCGACACACAATTCCCTTTCTGGTGGAAGGATCTAGCTGCCCTCGCTCGATACCAGCAAGGACTTTCTGAAGATCACTTCGCTCCACGAGACGGCTTGCGTTCTTGATTACGCTTTTGAGATGGTGTGTCTGTCCTGAATATTCGTCGGAGGGGCCATGTTTTCGAAGAAGACTCAGTAAGTTGCTTCCCTCCTTGATTATCGACTCAACGGAGGGGTTTCGTTTCTGAGGGTTACGGCTTTTCAGCGCATCCAAGACATGTTGCAAGGGACTGGCAAGAAACGATTTGCGTCCCCGATATCCAATTCGAGAGAGGAGGCGCTCTCGGCACATTTCAACAACTGCATCAAAAACCTCCTCTTCAAGAACATCGTCCCCTTCAAAGTCGTTTTGTCAGCCATTGACGTGGTTGGTAAAAGGCCAGACATACCATTTGTAGATCGAGGCAGCAAGGAGAATATCTTCTCAAGACCATGTTTGATACGATGCAAGACCTTGTCTCCGGATGCATGTTTCTCCTTATTGATTGCCACGAGAATTCGGATCCCGGCCTGGTCTGGGAACTCTTCGAGACAGATGGCCACAACATGGTTTGGATCGTCGGACACACCGGAAATCAACGCAATCGAGTTCGACAGCCGTAATTCACGCCTAAAGGACAATGCCCGGCCGTATGTTCGAGCTGAAATGCGGGAGTCTGGCTGATTGACTAGGGGATCACTCGGGACTTCACTGAGAAGAGATAATAAGGCAATGTTCTCAGTACAAGCTAGAGAGGTGAGAGAATCTTCCACCGACATCTTCTACCCACAGGGCAAAACTTGCAGCGTCGGCATGATGAGAGGAGCAGGAGGAGTTTAGGGCGGGGATCGTTTCCGCTGACAGCCTCATGGTGTCACTTTTTTTGTGTTTGTATGTTGCATGCGGTGGCTAGTCGCATATTCTACTTCTCATTCGCGGGGCTTCCTGTGTTGAGGCCTACTGTATCTTACGGGGTTGTGCTCGTAGCTGAGGGGTAGGTTCTCTGCTATAGCTATACGTCAAATGTGCTCCAGAGGCTGTGTATTTTCACTATCCCAGAAACGTGCAAACCGGGAGACGATATGCTGTAGGAGTTGTTAGAGATGGTTGTTAAAAGGGGGTGTGCGCACTCACTTTCAAGCGTCCAATAACGCCTCTTGACGCCCTCCCAGTCGCCCTTCCCTGCCTTGGCGAGCGCCTTCATGTCGACGTCAATGTCTTTCCAATCAACATCAAGACCGGCGTCGGCCAGATGAATCTCTGAGACCTTGGTGTAGACATCGTAGCAGATTTGGCGGTCAGCTCCAAGACCATTGAAGAAACCAAATACGCCGTTGGTGTCTAGAAGACCAGGGATGAAATCCGTGAAGAACTTTCGCAGCTGGGAATAGTCTTCTCCAAAAGTGTCGAAGTAGATGGCATCGTAAATCTGGCCTTCTTGGAGCAGCTGTACACATAATTCTTGCCATTTGCCTTGGTATACCTTGAAAGCGCCGGGCTCTGGGCCAGCTTCCTCCCAGGACGCCCCGAACTTGGAGTCAGGTGAGGAAATATGATCCAACACCTCCGGGTGAGCCTCGACAATGTGGTGTTTAGAGGGCTTGGTTTCGGCAAACATAGTGTCGATGATCCCCATGCCGAAGCCGATATTCAGGATCCTCTTTCCAGGTTCCTTGCCACGTAGCAATGCGTCTACGCTTTGGCGCATGATCTCGGTTTCCCAAGCCATCATCACCCCGTTTCCGGCGTCGTCGACCAGCTTACCGTCCGAGTACGTCAATTTGGATCGCAGATAGATCTCGCTTTTGACGTCGGGATCCGAGTCAAGTTTTGGCGGCTGGAAGGTAGGCTCATCCTCCTCTTCCTCCTCTTCCACCTCCACCTCGCCTGCAGCGACATCCTGCCCGTTTTCCTCGACAGAAACAAGCTGGGGAGCCTCATCGCCATCTTCCTGTAGCGTCACACCCCCGTTTTCCATCTCCTCGTCCTCCTCTTCTCCGTCGCTTCCCAGCTCTTCATAGCCATCAAGCACTCCAAAGAGCAACTCGGCTCTCATGCCGGCATCGACGCAGAGACTGTAAAGCTCTGGGTGGCGCAAGCGGTGTGCCAGACATCCTGGGGTCTCATTATGATCGTCGACATCGTTCCAGATGGCGCCCCAGAGGAACAGCTCATAGATGGTTTTGCGGGCGGCTTCCAGATCTTCGGGCGTATCATCCTCGGATGGCAGTCCGCAGGCCCGGATCGCAGCATGCAGGGGTGTTTCGCCAGTCTGAGGATCCTGGCAGCTGGCCTTGCCAGGCGCATCTATAAGCTTTTTTACAGACTCGAAATCATGGGCCCAAGCTGCTGTGAGGAGGCGCTGTGTCTCTGGCGGGCAGTTAGGCGAGATACGCGCTGAAATTGAGTCTTGGTCCGCCATCTTGTCTTGAAGTCTGATGCGAGTACAGTGTAGAATTTCAGGGGGGGGGGGTTCCGCTAAGCGAGGCGACCTTAGTCACTCCTGAAATTTATTTTCAGTTGCTGTGGTGGTGGTGTTGTTTTTTTGGGCCGTGGCCGCCCAATCTGAATCAGCACTGTGTGCCCCTCCAAAATCACCGCAGCGGTTGGGGTAGCTTCGCCTGGCCGAGACCGTGCCAAGACCGCTCCCGTCGATCATCCCCAATCTTCCAGGTCGCATGCTGCAAGCCGACCGCTATACTATCATCAACTGAGTTAAAAACGAAGACTCTAGGACGACCGACGAAAGCGGTACTGTCCCAGTCTATGACAGCCTGTCACGGGTCGGTATCACCAGCAGTCACCGAAAAGAAACCTCGGAGCCGAAGATTGCTCCAAAAATCAACGGGGAGCCTAACGTCATTCAGCATCGAGCTTGGCCGGAGCAGCTCTCTGACCTCGCCAGGCCCCTGGTGAATTACCCCGGTCGCATCGGCCACTGACTAGGGGGGCTCGACTCGACCTGCAGGCGGAGGGAATTCGCCAATGGAATCGCTGTGTTGCGAAACGTGCTTTCATCGTGACGGCACTGCGACTGATAGCTGTCAGGTCGCGTGAGCTGGCTTTATCAGCGCATTGGGGGGTTCTGTACCACAACAGCTCCCCCGGCGACGGTCAAGAAGCCGCCTGTGTGTTGGACTCTCTAGTCTTCCGCTAGATCGTATTGCTGGTATTAAACGCCGGTGATCTTTGTGTCAGTGACCCCCGTCCCTGCCCTCTTCTGCCCAGCCACCTTGCTTAGAGCAGAGAGCGGACGGACGACACCACGAAGGTGAGATATACTACCGTCGCGTCTCCAAGATCCTACTTCCTCGTTTTTGGTTTTTGCCAAGCTGCCTTGCTGTTTCGCCACCCGACTGGTTTATAGTCGGCCCCATATGGGTCTGCGCGCAACGTCCCCACCCCATGCTGATTATTGAAGACCTCAAGACTCGGACACGAACCTGGCAACCAAGAAGACGCAACTCCAATTGGAAAGCCCGCCCCGGTCTCATCGTCATGAAGTTCGGCGAACAGCTCAGGTCGAGCGTCATCCGCGAATACCAATGGTACTACATCGATTATGATGGCCTCAAGGCCCACCTCAAGCAACCCAGCGGCCCCGTCGCGACCGACGGCACAAAGCCGGGCAAGGCATCGAGACGGGAATGGACCGAGGACGATGAGAGCCGCTTCGTCGGCAAGCTCGAGGCCGAGTTGGACAAGGTGCACACCAAACAGCAGGTCAAAGCTATGGAGATCTCGCGCCGCATCACCGTCAGCGAGCGCGAGGTGCGCGACGTTGTCAATCGCCTCAACGAGCGCGGCCTGAACAGTGAGGGCCCCAGCGAGGAAGAGTTCATGATGCTGGAGGAGGACCTGAGCGATATTATTGCCGACGTCCACGATCTCGCGAAATTCGTCCAGCTCAATTACACCGGCTTCTTCAAGATTATTAAAAAGCACGATAAAATGACGGGATGGCACTTGAAGCCAGTCTTCGACACTCGCCTCAAGGCAAAACCCTTCTATAAAGAAAACTACGACGCCTCAGTGGTCAAGCTCTCTAAGCTGTACGACCTCGTCCGGACGAGGGGCAACCCCGTAAAAGGCGACAGCTCCGCTGGCGGAAGCCAGGCCAGTTTCATACGCCATACCACCAAGTACTGGGTACACCCGGACAACGTGACAGAGCTGAAGTTGATCATCCTTAAGCACTTGCCCGTCTTGGTGTTTAACGCGAGCAAAGAGTTTGACGCCGCAGACACGGCCATCACATCAATCTACTACGACAACCCCGAGAAATGGGACCTGTACGAAGGACGGTTGAAGAAAACAGAGGGTGCCGAGGCTATACGATTGCGATGGTACGGCGGCATGCAGAGCGAGACCATCTTCGTCGAACGAAAGACACATCGAGAGGACTGGACTGGCGAAAAGTCTGTCAAGGCTCGATTTGCGCTCAAGGAGAAGAACGTAAACTCGTATTTACGCGGCGAGCTCTTACCCGCCGCTATCTTCGAGAAAGCGCGCAAAGAAGGCAAGAAGTCCGAGAAAGCAATTGCTGAGGATGAGAGGCTGTCGGCAGAGGTCCAGTGGTCCGTTCTGAAGAAGGGCTACAAACCAGTCTGCCGGTCTTTTTATCACCGCACAGCCTTCCAGCTTCCAGCGGATGCGCGCGTCCGTATTTCATTGGATACAGAACTATCCATGATCCGCGAGGACAATCTGGATGGGACTAAGAGATCTGGCGACAACTGGCGACGCATGGATATCGGCATTGACTACCCCTTTTCGCAGCTCCCGCCCAAAGACATTGTTAGGTTTCCTTACGCCGTGCTCGAGGTCAAGCTCCAGACGCAGCTCGGTCAAGAACCACCGGAGTGGGTTCGGCAGTTGATTTCTAGTCATCTCGTGGAGGCGGTACCAAAATTCTCGAAGTTTATCCACGGAGTCGCCTGTCTCTTCCCGGATCGCATCGACCTGTTGCCGTACTGGATGCCCCAGATGGATGTTGACATCAGGAAGCCAGTAACACATGACTTTGGCATCCAGAGGTCTGGACCGTCAGCCACGACGTCGACGTCGGATGACGATGATGACGACTACGACTCTGACGAAGAGCAACCATCTTCAACAGGAAATGGAGGGGGGTCTAGCCGACAAGGCGCCTCCAGAAATGGACGGCATCACCAACATGCACTTCCGGCAGACGTTGAAGAACAGACGGTTGATCGTACGGACGTGACAGATGACACGTACCTATACGACTCGGATGATGAGTCTGATGATGTTAGGTTGGAGGAGGCCCGGCGGGTGGGCGGGTGGACGTATTACCAAGCGCTTATATCAACGAAAGCAGACGCAGCCGCTCGCGGTACACTTCAGGTGCTGAAGGCTCTCATACCGCGACCGCGGGCAACTGAGGTGCCACGTAACGCGAGGTTGGAGTCGCTACTAGGGACAGGCGAGATCCAAAGCAAGAGATTCAAGGCGCCAAAGGGGAAGAAGATCTACGTCCCGGTACGGATTGAGCCAAAGGTGTTCTTTGCGGCAGAGAGGACATTTTTGGGATGGGTAAGTACCATGACATCACTTACTCCCCGGAGTATACTGACAGGTTATCCAGCTCGAATACTCAATCTACATCGGCACCATTGCGGTGACATTGCTGAACTTCAGCACCAAGCAGGGCAGCAGTCCATCGTTCATTGCTGCGGGAGCATTTACTCTCCTGGCGTTTATGTCGCTGTGCTACGCGGTGGTGATCTACCTGTACAGGAGCCACGCCATTCGCACACGCAGAGCGGCCAGGTACTACGACAAGTGGGGACCAAGCTGTCTGTGCGCAGCGATGTTTATTGCCGTGTCGCTGAACTTTGCGTTCGAGGGGAGGAGTCGAGAGGTGTGGTAGTCGGGCGATTGTCAGCTTTGTCGGGGCGAATTGGCATGGTTAGTTTACATTTGCATTGGGTAAGAGAGACACCAGGCACAAATTGCATCATTGCATCCCTGTTTTCTAGAATGTCTGAATATCTTTAGGGAAAGCAAGCAGCAGTAACTTGGCTACAAATCAACTTAACCACGAGCATTGGCAGATTGGTACTCTCCTTTTGGGACTCTTTGTGACGAATTTGGAGGGTTAAGTATCTTGATTTGTCACTGCTTTTTGCCATGGAGACATCCTTTCTTAGCTGCTGATGTTAGTGGCAGTTTACGTTCAACGTCAGCGCCCAGCTAGGTGGGCAGTTCCTCGGAAAGGGCTGTCTTATGAGTGGTGATACTTGGCAGGCGACCTTGGGAGGCGCGTGTGTTCACTCCAGCTCAGATAGTACGGGCCCCCGTTCGCCGAGGGAGAGTGCCACAAACGATGGGGGCGAGACCAGCTAGCTGACTCGGAATTTAACCGACTGGCCCGCACTGTATTTGCTGGATCCACAACGTGCGGCATACGGAACACAGTAACCTTGCCGAGACGCTTTTTTGATTTGAGGCCAAACATCTCGCAGTGGCTTGGTCTGGGCTCAGTCCGGACCCATCAGCCCTACTGTACTTGCGGATGGCCGGCGTTGGGGATGACTGAACAGATGTGCCAAATGCGGGTTGCAAGGTCCAGGGCGAATGACTGGGATGTGGCGGGTGTATTTCGCGGCTCTCTCTTTCTTTATACATAAGACCATGTTGAGCTTGCCTCGGCATGCCGTTCGTTCCCAGGGTTTCTACCCCATAACCTGCCACACCTACCTCCTTCTGTGATTCAACACTGATTGCATTGGCTGCTGGTCTGAAAACGGATTAAGACAAGATGACGGTCAAAAAGATCACCACCGAGGTCGGCCATTCGCTAGCGCCGGAAGGTCCCCACACTGTAACATTCCACTTCCCCGGGTGGGACTCCATCGCCGCATTCCGGGCCGGCGACCCCAAGGTCCTCGGGCAGATGCGGTCGATATATCCCCGCTTCGGTCCGTGGTTTGAAGCACGCAAGGTCCGCCCATCCCTTACCCCATACCTTCCTACCCAATCAACTAACACCCCCCAGCTCGTCGAAACCATCCATGCCAAGCTCAACCTCCCAGCTTCCCACAACTGTCTCCCATTCACGGACCCCTCCGTCTTCGCCCTAGCTCAAGAGCACGCCTTCTCACACCACCGAAAGGCAGAGCATAAACTCGCCCCCTCCGACCTCTCCTTCCACGTAGTCGATATTGGCGGCGTACGTCTCTTCGTAGTCGCCTACCCCCTTGCCAAAACCCCCGGAATTATCGGCATCTGGCAGAACCCCGGGTTCGGCGTCAGCACGCGATTGTGCGAGGAGCTGCTCAAGCACGTTGACTCCCTGACCGTCGTCCCCTTTGAGGCTCGTGGTGGTGATGATGTTTCCCTGGGGAACCTCCCGGAGCCGACATACCTACCTGAGGGGGAGGCGCATCAGGCGTTAAGAGAGAGGATTGTGAGCTTGCTGAAGCGTGCGACTGCCGGAGAGGCAGAGTATGGTGTTACTCCCGGGAATGTGTTTCTGTGTCCTACCGGGATGGCGGCGATCTACCAGTTCTATCGGGCGGCGCTGAAAGCCCGGAAGGGGGCGGTCGTAGCGCTGGGGTCGATCTTCCATTCGACGTGGCACCTGTTTGAGGAGGCACCGGACGGGTTCAAGCATTTTGGCCCGACTGGGGCGGATAGCGGTGTGGTTGGCCACCTGGAGGAGTATATCAAGGGGGAGAAGGCAGCGGGAAGGGATATCAGCTTTGTGTTTGTGGAATTCCCGAGCAATCCGCTTTTGGTGAGCGTGGATCTCAAGGGGCTTGCGGAGCTGGCAAGGGAGTACGATTTCCCGCTTGTGGTGGACGATACTGTCGGCTCGTTCTGTAATATCGACGTCCTCCCCGTCGCAGACGTCGTCATCAGCTCTTTGACTAAATCTTTCAGCGGATACGCCAATGTAAGCAATCCCCTTTTTCTCCCCCCTTTACCTTACCTCACCCATCTAACTCACCCCCCTCCCCTCCAGGTAATGGGCGGCTCGATCATCTTCAACCCCTCCTCGCCGCAATACCCCCTCCTCTCCACAACCTTCGCCCACACCTTCCACAATGCCCTCTACACCCTCGACGCAGCCACCCTCCTCTCCAACTCAACAAACTACCTTTCCCGCTCCGCCATCCTCAACCGCAACGCCTCCGCCCTCGCCACCTTCATCGCCTCCCAATCCCGCACCAACCCCGAGCACCCCTCCTCTTCAGTCCTCTCTGTCCTCTACCCCACCCACTCCGACACCCTGTCTAACTACCAGTCCTTCATACGCACCTCCACACCTGAGTTCCCCGAGCCCGGGTACGGCTGCCTCCTGTCGGTGGACTTTGCGACGGAGAAGGCGGCGCGGGCGTTTTACGAGGTGCTTTCCTTTCATAAGGGGCCGCATCTGGGCGCACATGAGACGCTGGTGCTGAATTTCAACGAGTGTGTGTGGGGGGATGATAAGGAGTTGGCGGCGTATCAGGCGTCGTTTGGGGCGAGGCCGGAGCAGGTGAGGATTTCAGTGGGGTTGGAGGACGTGGATGTGCTTGTTGATACGGTTAAGGCGGCGTTGGAGGTTGTGGAGCGAGAGGGGATGTGAGGTAGGTAGGTAGGTATATGGTGTGTGATGGAAAAGGGGGGGGGGGGTCTCTGAATTGGGGTTGATTCATAGAGTAGAGTGAATGCGATAAAGATTAGCGAAGCTCCGAGCGCTGAATAGAAACGTATGTTTCGAATACGGGCTCGCTATGCCGTATTACTATTTTACTATTACATCACCCCTTATATCGTCGTCGGTCACGTTCCTCTATTTACATCAGGCTGCTCCTCCCTCCAACCTCCATACTGCCCTGCCCGTCCTTCATCTCCCCGCTCCTGCCCACCACAAACTCCCTATAAATCTTCTCCAGTCTCCGCCTCTCATCAACGCTGATACTCGCCCGCGTGGACTCGAGCGCCTTGAACAGGTGGTCCCACCCAATAACCACCTCTTTGTTCGTCGCAGTTTCGTCATCCCCCTTCTCCCCCCTTCCAACGCCCTTACCCGCTTGCCTCAAACGCTTCCTTGCCAGCTTGATGCCCTCCAACTTGGCCGCAATGGCCGCCTGCTCCGCCAGCACAGCTGACCTTGTCTTTGCCTGCTGCCCATTCACCTCGGGTTCTCCATACCGGAATTGCACAAAGTTGTTCTTTCCCGAGGCCGCTGCCCCATCCGCCTTCCGCACCCCCCGCCTGCCCTGCTGTCCCGGACCCGCGGCATTGACCTCAGCCCCCCCAAGGATGTCGTGGATAGCCTCCAACTGTGCGTTTGACACAAGGGCCTGGAGATCCGCACCCGTGAAGCCCTCTGTCTGCCTCCCCAGCTCGGCGAGACCATCCTCGGAGTCCCAGACATCCTCGGCGACTTTGACCTTGGATGCCAGGGCGCGAATGATGTCCAGCCGGTCTTCGACACCCGGAAAGTCACATAGGAGCGACTTATCGAGACGTCCCGGCCGTAGCAGCGCAGGGTCGATCAAATCAGGACGTGACGTGGCGGCGAGCACGTAGACGCCCGATAGGCCTTCGGCACCGTCCATCTGGGTGAGGAGCTGGTTCACGACGCGGTCTGTGACACCGGTGGAGTCGTGACCACGCTTTGGTGCGATGGAGTCGAACTCGTCAAAGAAGAGGACACAGGGCCGGGCGGCCTGGGCGCGTGCAAAGAGGTCGCGTACGCTCTTCTCGGACGCACCGATATACTTGTTGAGAATCTCGGGGCCCTTGACGCTGATGAAGTTGAGGCCACACTCGCCCGCCACGGCGCTGGCGAGCAGCGTCTTTCCGCAGCCTGGGTAGCCGTACAGAAGCAGGCCAGAGCGTAGCCGAAGCGGACACTGCGCAAAAATGGGGGCGTACTTTGTAGGATACTGGAGCGTTTCGAGCAGAATGCGCCGTGTCTCTTGCAGGCCGCCAATCGAGGCAAATGTGGTGGTGGAGCTCTGCAATGTGACATTGCGTAGAGAGGCCGGCGTGAAGCCTTTGAGAGCGGCATCAAAGTCGATGCGGCTCAAGGGAATGGTGGTTACGTCGAGAGCGGTGGATTCCCCTACCGATCGGCTGAGCGCCTCGTTCCTGGCACGGGAGATGAGCAAGATGAGATCGCCCGGCATGTACCCGTCGGTATGACCAGCAATGTCGAGGAAATCAAGGTTACGGTCAATGCCGAAGCCGCTGGTCTTCTTGGCAACAGCCCTTCGGCTGGGCTGGATCTCCCCATCCATCCAGCCTCCCGCATCCCCGCTTACAGAGCTCCCATCTGCAGTGGTTGGGCGGCTGCCGTGGCCATCCTCGAGGGCATCTACTTCATCCTGCGGAACGGATCCTTGCAGAGTGAGCGCCTCCATAATACGCCTCCTTGTCTCCTTGTCCGGGGCAGACAAGTCGACAATCTCCCGCACAACGTGGCCACCTACAAGAACGTTGTGTAAAGAGTCTTTGCCTTGGCAAGTAGCGAGTAGGACGACGTTACTGTCCCTGCCGCAGTATTGTCGGACCATTGAGCATATTGCCTCGCTGATTTGTCGGCTCCGACCGTTCTCATTGCCCACCTGCAGTTCTGTTTCGGCTGGGCAGAGACGGTCAAGGTCATCCAGGATGACCACAGCTTTGCCGCCGAGTCTGGCGCCCCAGCTCGCCGCCATGAACAGACGGGTGAGAGTTTCTTTGACCGTAGATACTCTGCTCTCGTCATTGACAAGCCTAGTACAGGAAAAATAGGTTGTGTGGTATAGCTTCTCAGCCCGTAAAGTCTGGGCAACTGACTGGGCCACTGATGTCTTGCCGGATCCTTGTCCGCCGGCTAAGAGCACCGAGGACATGTGCGAGAGATGCGACTGCAACTTTTCGAGGAGGGAGTCGATGCCGACCAGGAGGGATTCGGGTGGTGCCGCCCCGAGCTGGTCATCAAATTCAGACAGCCATGATGGTTTGGGAATGGGAGGCTGAACCGAGACGGGGAGCTTCCAATCTGATCCTAAAATCCAGCTTAGGGACTTTTTCCCTTGGGTGGCGGGAGGTGAAGGCTCGAACATCACGATGCCACCCTCCCAGCTGCTGGGACATGTCAATCCTTCGTGGACCCCAAGGACTTGACCGTCTGTCAGGGGCCCCAGCAATAGCCCATTTCCCTCCGGCCCATACATGTGCCGCACCTGATTGGCAGCTTCTTCCCGTTCTGCTTTGGATTGTCCGCCAAATTTTAGTCCCGCCGAGGAAGTAGCATTTGATGACTGAAAGGGGTAAATCTTTAGTTTTTGTACCGAGTCGCGCAATGTGCCGTCTGGTTCACTGGGGATCTTTCTCGGCATTGGGGTGGGCGCAGCCTCAAGTTTGACAACGCCTCCCACAATTCCCTGGCAGCCGAGTGCGGCGCATAGAGGAGACGAAACTGCAACAATCTCGCCGTCTGGTGGGTCGTCCCACGCCCGTAGGCGGCCGATAATCTTCGTTGACGCTTTCGCCGCCGCATCACCTTCCTGGGGCTGATGTTGTGGGTCGATGGGTGGTTGGAGACCTGCAGGGCGCATAAGGGTGATCAGGGCGTATTTTACCCCCTTTAGTTCCCTGCTCAGCAGCAGGTCCGCATCAACCCATATGCTAACATCCTCGGTGGGGGCCGACTCGTCAAACCAATCCTGGCAGTGTTTTCGGTCGATGGCTCGGAGAAAGACCGCCGGCTTCTTTTCCTCCCGCACGCTTTTCCGTTTCACTGTGCTGGCCGAGCTTTTACCACTCCTCCTCGATGTGCCTCCTACGCTCTTGTTGTCCTTGTTGCTCCGTTGCTTGGCACGCGTCTTCGGCGCCACGATGACCTCGGCGTCAGGGGCGATCTTGGCAAACGGCACATCGGCAGGTAGAGGAGGGTCCAGAGAGAGAATCTTGATATTGGCGGTGGAGGTCTGCGATAGGTGTAGCGTTAAGGGGTGGGCACCAGCCACGACTCCCCCTGGGGCGTAGGCAGGGTTGGGTATCGCGCGAATCTGGAACAGAAGGTTGTCCTCCAAGAAGGTGCCATGTAACTCGATCATTTCCCAGTCCTCGGGTGTCAAGGGCTCGATATTTACTGTATGCGTAATAGGCGGATCAAAGTGGATGATGGCCATGATCTTCTGGCCGTCCTGGAGTCCCATCGTCGCTGCGAGGGTCGCGTCCATCTCGACGAGCGGCACCTCCTGGTCCCGCACCGATGACCCCCGCGACCCGCTGATGCCGTCCCGTGAGACGATGGGGGCAACGCGCCGCTTGCTCGACATGCCAGTCCACCCGACGAAGACGGACTTTTGTGTCGATGTCGCACCCCCCGCGCCGGCGGATCCTGGCGGGAGAGGGACACGGTAGCTGAGTTCGACGACGACATTCTGCGCGGGCTGTTTTACAGTCACTAGGGTGTCAACAACGTGTGCACAAGTCGGGACGCTGGCGGCCAGGGGCCAGGACTTACAGTGTTGACTGTCGCAAGCAGCGATGCCAACGATGCGGGGAGGTTTACGAGACAGTTCTGCAGATGTACGAGCGAGATCTCGGCAGCCGTTGACTGCGCATTCTTTCTGGGCGCCATTCTTGCTGCGCGCGCATTTGGTGATCCAGAAGTCTGACGGTTTCTGCAATGCACAAATTACATAGCTCCTTTCATGGCCTCGGATGGTAGCTCTTGGAACGGCGATATTGGTGGACAGCTGTTGGGGTAATTTGACATGTGCCGAGGTACTTTGTACAACCCTAACCCTGCCAATCCCTGCCATTCCTAGCTCCCCCGTTGGAGATGGGACCCCTGAAAACACGAAAAGGTCGCGTTGACGCGTCTTCGAGCCTGTAAGCCTGTCTCGAAGCACCCCTCGCCCGACCCGCCACCCTCCCAAGCCTGCAAGTAATTTAGGAGTCGCAACCCACTTCAAACAACACCCACCCACCCTCACCGTCGACCTGTTCAGAAGCCTCAAGCTGTCGAGTAGGGCCAATTGCCATTTTATTCACCATGGCGCTTCTCTCGTACCGGCAGCCCGTTGACTACGGGGTACAGCTGGGTGAGTGCAAAATTGCATGAACCCCAAACCGCATTGCTAACCACTCGCAGACGCCTTCAAGGCCTTCATTACCGACTTCAAAACTTCGGGGCACGAGACTATCACTACTGCCCTCGGCGATATCAACATCGATGAGGATGATCTCAGCGACGAATATGACTTTATGGACGAGGACAACGAGGCCCAGGAGAGGCGGCGCCGGGACAAGAGTCGCGCGCGCAAGCCTCAGCACAAGTACAAGGATTTGCTCCAAGAGCTCTCCGACAGGAAGGTTGACGAAATTGTCTTCGACCTGGATGATCTCCACTCGTGGGAACACGAGACAAACGAGGGGCTGAACCTCGTTGAGTCTGTCGAGAAGAACACGAAACATTACGTCGAGATCCTCTCAAGGGCAGTTGACGACCTGATGCCGGCGCCAAGCAACAACGTCTCTTTCAAGGACGACGTGCTGGATGTTCTGATGGCAAACCGCCAGCAGCGCAATCGCGACCTCGAACAGGCTGCCGAGAGGATGATGGACCCAACCCTGCTGAACGAGCAATTCCCTGCAGAGCTTACACGCCGTTACACCCTCATTTTCAAGCCAAGGTCCTCCATCGACGACGCCCCGGTGAAGGCGCTGTCCGTCCGTCAGGTTCGCGGCGACCACCTTGGCCACCTTATTACGATCCGCGGCATCGCAACAAGAGTGTCGGACGTCAAGCCTGTCGTCCAGGTTAGCGCCTATACATGCGACCGCTGCGGCTGCGAAATCTTCCAGCCTGTCTCCGACAAGCAGTTCGGCCCGCTCACCGTGTGTCCGTCGCAAGATTGCAAGGATAACCAGGCTAAGGGCCAGCTTCACCCCTCATCGAGGGCGTCTAAATTCCTCCCTTTCCAGGAGGTAAAGATCCAGGAGCTTGCCGAACAGGTTCCTATCGGTCAGATCCCCAGAACCCTGACTATTTTGTGCTACGGTACTCTTGTCCGCCAGATCAACCCTGGCGACATCGTCGATGTTGGCGGTATCTTCCTCCCTACTCCTTATACTGGCTTCAAGGCCATGCGCGCCGGGCTCTTGACCGATACCTACGTGGAAGCACATCATATCACTCAGCATAAAAAGGCGTATGAGGATATGGAAATCGATCCCATGATGATGCGTAGGATCATCAAGTTTACGCAAACGGGGAGCCAATACGAGTACCTCGCCAAGTCGATTGCTCCCGAAATTTTCGGGCATCTTGACGTCAAGAAGGCCCTTCTTCTCCTGCTAGTCGGAGGTGTTACCAAGGTGGTCGGTGATGGTATGCGCATCCGTGGTGATATCAACATGTGCTTGATGGGAGACCCTGGTGTGGCTAAGTCGCAGCTGCTTAAGTATATCTCCAAGGTCGCGCCCCGCGGTGTCTACACCTCGGGCCGCGGTAGCAGTGGCGTCGGTTTGACGGCCGCGGTAATGCGTGATCCTGTCACGGATGAGATGGTGCTCGAGGGTGGTGCGCTTGTGCTTGCTGATAACGGCATCTGCTGTATCGATGAATTCGACAAGATGGATGACAACGACCGCACAGCTATCCACGAAGTTATGGAGCAGCAGACCATCAGTATCTCCAAGGCTGGTATCAGCACGACACTCAACGCCCGTACCTCAATTCTAGCCGCCGCCAATCCTCTTTATGGCCGTTATAACACGCGCCTCTCAGCCGTCGAGAATATCAACCTGCCCGCCGCTCTACTATCCCGTTTCGACGTCATGTTTTTGCTTCTCGACACGCCAACACGCGAAACTGACGCGCAGCTGGCTAAGCACGTTGCATATGTGCACATGCACAACCGTCACCCGGATCTCGGTACCGCCGACGGCGTTGTCTTCTCTCCCCAGGAGGTGCGCGCCTATGTCGCCCAGGCTCGTACGTACCGCCCAACCGTGCCTCAGAATGTGTCGGAGTACATGGTCAAGACCTACGTCCGCCTTCGCGGCCAGCAGAAGCGCGCCGAGAAGAAGAACCAGAACTTTGGCCACACCACACCACGTACCCTCCTTGGTGTCGTGCGTCTCGCACAGGCACTCGCCCGTCTGCGGTTCAGCAACACTGTGACTCAGGAAGATGTGGATGAGGCGCTGCGCCTCATCGAGGCGAGCAAGGAAAGCTTGGCTGCTGAGGATGGCCGCGGTGGCAACCGCCGTACGCTGAACGCTAGCAGCAAAATTTACAACCTCGTCAAGGGTCTCGCAGACACGGGCGCATGCCGAGCAGACGATGATGGCGAGGAGGATGAAGAGGAAAGCTTTGGTATTGAGCTCAACTTGCGCAAGGTCAAGGAGCGCGTCATTGCCAAGGGCTTTACCGAGAACCAGTGGATGACGGCGCTGGAAGAGTATACCGATCTCGATGTGAGTCACCGCCCCGTTGTCCCTGCTCGAAACAGCGAGAGGTGCGTAAGCGTGATTGCTGACATTCGAAACTATAGGTATGGCAAACGGCCGGGAACAGCACCCGCTTGGTATTCATTACGTCGGGCGATGCGGAGAGAGAAGGGAGTCAAGAGTTGTGATTTTTTTAGCCTCTTAGCTTGCCAGGCGTATTTTAAGCTGTGGCTGCGATTTGGGGTTTGTAGGTTTTGTTTGGACAGAGTTTGGCGTTTTGTGGTGTAAAGGGGGCGAAACCTTGGACTCATGTGCGTGTTGAATGGTATGATGGACGACAGACGGATCAATATGTAAGCAATTCTAGTGATCAACAAGGCGCTATGGCTGTTTATCAAAATGATTCTGCTAGGAAAGGATGAAGATGATGTTTTGCGAGATTGAGTGATGGGGTTCATGTGGTTGATGTATTGCGACACCCTAAGTTTCTATGTTGATGGCGATGACAAGAGCATAACGAAAACCAACACAGTTCTAGTTTCTGACAGGTTTCAGCCCGCTATCATACAGGCTTGTATTTACTCCACTTCCCCTATGCGGTGTTGTACAGTTCATCTTGTTTACATACAGGAGAACAATGTTAACTCCACTTTACGGACGCATGGTCAACAATGATGCACGCTCCATCTCGCCGATAATACCACCAGAAACCGCCCACTTTGCAGCGACAGCTCCTTCATCAACAGTGCTCCGAAGCATTCCGCTCAACGCCCAGTACTCCATCACGCCGCGTGCTTCGAGCTTGCTCATGCCCTTAAGCCGCATTACGTCAACCGTCTTCAGTGTCTCCTCGGACCGCAGGTCGTAACCGCGGAAGTAGGGCTCGGCTTTGGGTGGCTCCGTGCCTGCCGCTACGGCCTCCCGTTGCGCCAGCGCCAAATCCATGCTGGGGGAGCGCGGCGCGTTGCCACGGGTTGTCGCTGCCAGAATAGCGCCGCCGTTAGGGAGCGGAACCGCACCGCTGAGGGTATCTGCGAAGAGACGAACGAGAGCCAAGTCTTGGGAATGGATCAAGTCGAAGGCGGGGGAGCGGTAGTCGGAGACCTTCATGATATGCTGGAGACCGTCGAGCGCAAAGAGAACAGGGGGGCGGCCCACTCCCTTGTGCGTGAGCTCTTTCCACAGGGCCTGGAAGACAGCCCAGGCACCCTCCGGCTCTTTCGCGCTGTTTGTCAACGCAAGAAGGGAGGAGTTGACGGGGATCATCTGCGGAAGTTCGGCGTGCGAGTAAGCTGTTGTCAATCGAGACAAAAGCAACGAGTTGGCTTTTCGGATACCATGGATGAGCTTGAGGCAGTAATTATTCTGCATGTATTGAACAGGGTCTGTGTCAGGAATAGGAGCATATTCCGTAACCGCTGTTGTGAGCTCCTGGGCTGCAAATAGGGGTCAGCGTCTAAGTCAAAGTGGTATCTGGCGCGATTTCAGGGAGCTGACCTTCAGGAATGTTGATCACTATCCAGTCATTTGCAAACGCATGTGCCATGCTCTGGAGGAGGAGCAAGCTCTTTCCCGTTACCCTCTCGCCCGAGATAACCATTCGCAGGGCCTCCTTCTTGCCAGCCGCCGCCTGCATCATATTCATCAACTGGACCGTCTCCGAACGAACCAGCACTGCAGGCTGTCTGAACATGGGCCAGAATTGTGTCGGCTTGAAAGCTTCGAGTGTCCGAAGGTTGTCCTGCATCGCTCCAGGGATCGCAACCATGGTCCCAATGTTCTTCGGGTCCAGCATGTACCCGGGCACCAGCTCGGCCAGTCCCGGCACAGCGAGGGCATTATTGTTGCTGAGCTGAATCCGCTTGCGGATAGCCTTCCGCTCACCGGGGAGCGGGGGTTTGGCGCTTCGGGGGGCGAGCTTCTTCTTGTTTTTTTTGGCGCCTCCCTGCTTCTTGCCCGCGCGGATATGCCCGCCCATGCCCGCCACGGCCGTTGGTTTCTTGGCTCCAAACGCCGCCGCTTGCGCGGTCGTTGTGGTTGAGAAGGGAGCCACCCAAGAAGAGGGCGTCCATGTTGCTGCAGCAATCCGCCGAGGAACCGCAGTCAAGGGCCGCAGGAGGCACCTCAACGAAGTTGGCGGCAACATTGTGTGCCCAGCGAGCTTCCGATCAGTCCTTATCGTCCGACTGTGTCTCTATTGCATCGTGGTCGTTGTTGGAATCGCCAATTTCGGTCGGCTGCGAGGTGTTCAACGATCCAAAAGATGGGTGAACAAAATCAGAACGCGCGAAAGTTAGAGCACGGGCCTGCCTAAGCCAACCCTGCCACGACGTTTTGCAGAACCCACCTCTCAGCCCAAATTGAGTCCTCCAGGCCAATCAATCGCAGTCCCGCACTTCCAGAGCTATTCTGCCGCTGGGTACCGCTCAAATTTTGGGAAGAGGTTCTCTCTCTCACTGACGAACCTGCACTCCCGTTCAGCAGTCGCACACATCCACACAACAGCAAGATTACAACCATGTCTGCCACAACAGCCGCCGCAGAAACGGCCAAAACCACCAAGCTTCCGGTTACCGTCGACAAGCCGACACCCTATACCTTCGACCTCGGGCTCCTCCTCGCTAATGACCCAAACCCTCTAGATATCGACTCTGACCCGTCCAAGCGCGAGGCCAGCCTCGCCGCTATCGCTCGCGATGGCACCCAGTCGCTCATCAACCAGCTCCTGACCGTCTGCCCCATCAGCTCGACACCAGCAGGTGTCCTCCTCTCCCTCCCGCCGCCGCAGACAATCCTGCCGCGCGAGAAGCCCGTCCCGGCGCCCAAGGGCGAGACCAAGTGGAGCGCATTCGCCAAGCGCCGCGGCATCAAGCCCAAGACGCGCGAGCAACGGCGCAACCTGGCGTACGACGAGGTTACGGGCGAGTTCGGGCGCAAGTGGGGGTACCAGGGAGCCAACAAGGCTGGGCAGGACGAGCCCATTATCGAAGTGCCTAACACGAAAAAGGAAGCTGAGCGCAAGGAGGGTACGAGCATACGCGGCGACAAGAGGCGCGAGATCCGCGACAAGATCAAGCGGAACGACAGGAAGATGCGGAGGAACCAGAAAAACACCGCGGAAGGAAGGTAGACGGGTCCATTGTCGGGCAGAAGGTGGGCGCTCTTGCCGGAACTGAGCCGGGCTACGCGGAAGTGGTCAGCGGAGAGTTGCAGGAGTGTCCGGTTTGTTCATTATTCATGTCATGGACGGCGTTTTACTGTTTCCGGTGGTTTTCCTCACTCGGCGTTGAGGTCAGGGTTATGGACAGGGAAAATGCAGCTAATTCAAAATTTGAGCAATGTACACAACCTACATACCATATCATATCCCTACCTACATAGTGGTCCCCTGGTTTGACATCGAACACAGGAATCGCATGAAGCCCTGGGTACTCACTGTTCGCTCTGCGTACATTCACCGCTAAGCTTCACCGACGAGGCTGAAGAACTCGCTCCATCACAAATCATTGACCTTATTACACACCAATTCTGCTAGCAAGAAGAGCGTATATAGTACAGTTACCCATTCCCTTCAACCTGCATGCTTTTTTGATGCTCCATCATAACGATAAATCAATGGACCTAGCCTCGCCATGAATGCCGGCTCTGCCCCTTCAGCATGTCCAATGCCTCCTCACGCGGATACCAAACGAAGAAAATAACCCAGTCCCATCATTCCATCCGCCTTGCCTATCGATCAACCCCCAGGCGCTTGAGGCGCCGGAGCGGAAATACCAAGCCAAAAACAAAACCCTCGAGACCAGAGGCCCAGCCAACCCTATTATAGGGGTGGAACCTGGACGCGAAGGAGCCGAATGACAAAGTGAGAACAAGAAGGCCTCATCTCGCTTTTGAATGAGAAGGCCAATGGGACTAGCACTAAAACACGATACAGGGTATTTCCCAAAGTAAAATCGACCATTAGAACCCGGTAAGAAACAAAAGGAGACGCGGGACAGTCTTTTCCATCGTGTAGTAGGCGTAACAACTAATTCGGGAACCTATCTGCTAGAGGGTGTAGTGGAGAAGTGAATCGGTCGTCGGCTTTCTGTGCCCCGGTAATGTGGCGGTGGGTGTTCAGATGCAAATTCGTCGCGTCGTCAGGTCATTAAGATCAACTGACGATAACCTCTGCCCTGCTTTTCTCGCTCATATACAACTCGACACGTTGCGCTTCGATAATTATTTTGAACATAAGGGCGCGTACAAGAAGCAGGGCAAAAAGCAATCGCCGCTCTCTCAAAAGCCTAGAGGTGACAATGGTTTTATCGGCGAGAGAGGGCGTAAGTCTCCCGACGATCTAGACTGGGCTTCTCTTTCACTGTTGATGGTCAACGTTGTTGAGATCGTGGAGCTCGTCTCGGTAGTTTCCGCTTCAGGGACAGCCTTCTTCTTAAGCCGCGATTTCGGGTCGCCTCCACTTGCGCTGCGATTCGAGTTCTTGCTGCTATCCGATGAAGAAACATTGCGTTCTTCGATTGCCTCGGCCCTTACGCTCTCTTTCGCACTTCCATTCCCGCGAGGCTCTCCGTATGGCTCGGGCAGTGTCCTTGGGGGTGGTGAATCGAAGAGAGCGTACTCCTCCTCAATGAACAGTGCTTCGTTCTTACAGCCCTTCCAGCAGTCCCGCCAATCACAAACAAGGAACTTGAAGCAAAAGGCATCAATCTTCATACATGGCTGGAAGCAGATGCACAAATTCCGAAAGTCCATCTTGTTTTTGTCTGAGTGTGCGAGGAGGAGGCTCAAATGACAGGTAATGGCGAAGAGAAGGTAATAGTTGAAGGGCGAGAGGTTAGACAGTTCGTCAATAAGCATTTGCGGGACAGTTTCCGAGCCGGCGCATTCCCTCGCGATCCTGTCCTGGGCCGCCTTGGGAAAGAGCTCATCGGGTAGTTCACGGAGCCAAGCCTTGAGCATAGACCCTATGATGTTAATGTCGTAGAGGTCGGACTGTTCGAACAGGTCCACGTCTAGCTCTATTGCGATTAGTTAGTAATCACCCTAAACCACAGAGTTCTAGCCATCCCACAAGGCAGCAAACGTACCTTCATCAAACCTCCGCTGCCATTTTTTGATCTGTGGTCCGCTCCCAGGGACTCGATAGAGGCCTTCCACGTCGCTCCCCTTGTAGTTGAGATAGTCGATGGCTCTCCAAGGGAAGGCCGGCATCCAAAACTCCGTCTTGTCTCGAGAGTCCTCTAGCCGTTTTGATATCCTGGTTTTGCGGGTTTGCTCAATAAGAGGTAGATTGATGACCTTGAGGACATAATGCTCGTCATCTATAACCGGCTCCCTGTGAGAATTGTGCTCATTTCTGCCACCGCTACCAAAGAAGCCCTTGCTGAGAATACCGGCCGCCTTGCTATTTTTCAAGCCGCTTAAGAACGTCGACCCGCTGTTTTCCTTGTACGACGACGGTTGATATCGGCCGCTGTGATTATCGGCGTCTCTCCGGGAGCTGCCCGATATGTCCCGAACTTGGGACCGCTCCGCAGAGTGGTTCCGAACAGCAGACGACATCATATCGCGGAATGACCGATCGTGTGCTTGGAGAGGCGCGGTCCTCAAGGGCGCCTGGGCGTATGATCGCTCCGGCTCAACAATCCTTACAGGGGCGGGGTATGCGTCCTTGGGGCTTGGGCTATCCTTATTGTCCCTGTCCTTGATCGATCTAGTGCGACCCAACAAGGTAAATGGCTTCGGCTTTCCTCTCTTTAGGGTGCCCGAATTATCGTACTCAGTCGACGAGGCCAGCGACACGTCGGATTTGGAGGGCAAAATCGTGGCCGTCTTGGAGTTGGATTGGTCGTTGTAGGATGAATCTGCAGTGAACAGGAAGGGTTAGGGGACGCCCACGGACCACAGATGAAGTTCGGGGCACTATTTCATACCTGATTGCTTTGTGCTTTGTTTTGACAGAGTGGGGTGGTCGGAGTCCCTCGACATCATTTCCCCTCTTTCCGGGGTCGAGTAGGTGTTAAGCCGATCCGTTGATTTCGATGATTTCCCAAAATTGAAGAAGCCGGATTTGGAGGCCTTGCTCTCGTCCTGGCGCTGATGTCTGCGACCGCGCTGCTGTTGAGCAGGGGATTGGTCTCGGCGGTGCGACTGGTGTGTGGGCGAGGTCAGCGGCGGAGGGTGCGTGTCGTTTGGGGAGTTCTGCTGGATCTGGTGCTGCTGCGGTTGCTGCAATACCTCGGTAACCTGCAGCACGGATTCGGCGGCGCTTTCTGCCCTTTTCTGACCGAACCGGAAGGGGGAGCGCGGGGATCGGGGAGACGTTGTGTCTGGCGGCGCGGTTTTTGGGACAGTTTCACCAAGTCGAGGGTCGTCGGGGCGCATAGAGTCCTCCAAGGAAAGCGGCTGTGGCACGGGTTTGCGTGCCATCGCTGCAGAGAGACGGCCGAGTGCAGGCCTAGCTAATAATGACGGGCCTGGATATAGCAGGCGTTCCTTGGTTCCCGTCGCGCGCTGCCGCAGAAGGCCAGGCTGTCTCGTGCGCAAACAGAAGAATCACTGTGTCGGAGCTTACAGGGCAGAATAGGCAGATTGCGGTCTGCGACAATTGAGCCACCACCCGGAGGAGGGCGGAAAATCGATGCGATGTGGTTGCGGCGAGGGACTGCGTAAGACGCCGGTAGGGATGGACCAGGCTGCGCGAATGCGAGAGGAGTTGTCGGGCATGGAGGGTATGGAATTGCTGCGCGGAAGCGAGGGCGAGATGGAGATGCTGACTGCCACGCTAGGAATCCCGGGCATCAT
>Ga0247770_1000054_pt1 | contig 92963 bp, 108 predicted proteins | sample UWRJL136409B6_FD_179943 | JGI IMG/M metagenome (GOLD analysis project Ga0247770, IMG submission 179943) | Plant litter microbial communities from Arlington Agricultural Research Station in Wisconsin, United States - UWRJ-L136-409B-6 | ecosystem: Environmental > Terrestrial > Plant litter >...
GCCACGGGGGCCTGGTTGAGGAGGAGCTGCATGGAGGACATGTTGAGTCGGCGGTGGTAGGCGGCGATCCAGATCGTGTAGAGGGAGGAGGCAAAGACGCCGAGGAGGGCGAACAGGACACCAAGCGGGGAGGTGGTTGTGACTGCGGTGGTGCCAGTGGAGGTTGTGGCCGGTGGAAGAGAATCATAGTAGGAGACGGTAGCGACACCGAGGCATGCGGGGATGAGCGCAAGGAGGGCGTTGCGCGGGAGGGTGGCGCGGTAGAGGATGAAGTTCATGGCGGCGACAGTTGGGGTCAGCAAAATACGGGCGAGTTGGTAGAAGGTGACACTGCTGAAGGCGAGGGATAGGTTGGGTAGGATGACGTTGAGTGCCATGGCGAACGCGAGAGGGAGAATATCTCGTATCGAGGCGCGCCGCGGCACGAAGAAGCCAAAGCTGGCTCGGGAGATGGTCCATAGGGTCAGCCAGGTCAGAAAGAAGTGGAAGGCTGCAAAGGAGAGCTGCGCCAGCTTCAGGGACTGGTCTGAGAAGATGGCTTTGTTTGTGAAGACCTGACGAGGTTGTTAGCAGGAGGTCAAGTCAAAGTTAAAGGGGAAGACTCACGATGCCGACTGTCGCAATCGTGTTGACGGCCATCCACATCAAGGCCGTGGAAAAAGAGGTTTTGGGCGGCGGCGTAGGTTCCTCAAGCCGTAGCCCCTCGACCTCTCTCTGGAGCAGGTTGTCATCCTCGTCGTCTTCTCCAATGTCTAGCTCGTTAGGCGACCGAAGCTTCTCCTCGTCGTCACTCGTGCTGTCGAAGCCGGCTAGATTCTCATTCTCTTGTAACGACGTCCGCGTCTCGGCCGAAGACGACGAGAAGGAGTCGGCCCGTTCCTTCGGTTCCACAAACGGAGACATCGGCTCCTTGCGTGGAAATTCAACCGCTCTCAAAAATAAGCTTAAATTGCGGGTTATGGGGCACAGCAACTGTTCGGGGACCCGTTCGAGGACCCGTCGGTGGTTATGTACTTGCACCGGTGGGAAAACGAGTGACTGGCAGACAACCTAGGTACTACCCACTGACCTACGAGTTGGGCGTAGGTGAGTGATGCACTGGTATCTCCACGCTGTCAAGATGAAAGCGGTGCGCAGTTGCATGATCAAGAGTCCAGCTCAGGACAGGAGAGGGTTGCACGCGTCTTTCAATATCGATTTAACGGCAGAGAGTCCCGAGCTGTACTACGCCAGGGGTAAAGCAGCACTAACCTAGAGGGGCTGCCAATATTAGGAGAACCTTGACAAAAGCCCGTCAGCAAAAAGGTCCACTGCGAATGAAGTAGAGATGGGTTCAGAGTCAGAGCTGATGAACTCAACAGCCAGAGGACACAGTCATCCTTCATTCGTCTGGTCGGTTCATCGGAACTCCTTCTCATTCCTTTTCGATCTGCCTCTGGTGGATTTCGGTCTGAAAATGTGCCTATACAGTCTGACTCTCTTCAGCCTCCTATTACCTCGCATGACGCTGGTGTGACGGGTGAGGATGGATGCATCGGTAGGTCGCCGGTTTTGATTAGGGTGCCAGGGGCGAAGACAAACTGCTGCTGAATCTATTGTTTCAAAAAGGGGAGCGCGCCTTCCCTCGCCTAGGAGCCACGCAGCGCTATGGGTGGGCTTTCGATAAACGTAGTGCGCACAGACGTCATATTAAACTTATTTTAAGCAGCGTCAGCAACATACCTACGGAAATGCCACGCGAGAATGAACGCCATTCGCGAGTTGCCCAATGAATAGGTTGTTCCACACAATTCAACTACCTCGTGCCTCTCGTTTTGTCTCTTCCGGACTGCTGTGGTAACAACGGGTTTCTTGCTCGTAGCTGAGGGCCTGTTTACTGCAGTCCAGCATCACTTCGTGATTTAAACCCCCACCTCCCGACTTGCAGGTTTGCTCCTCCTAGCGGTGGATGTGGGTTAGCTAGGGGAAACCTGCGCGGGGTGGAAGTTCCAGTGCGGTTGGAGAGGTACCGTTTTCGCCTGGCCGTCTCCCTCGTTACCAGTACCGGCCGCCCTGCAGGCACCCTTCCGCTGTCCCTGCCAAGGAGCCACGCGGGCACCATGTTACTGTCTGGCGTCCATCAATCAAAAGTCACTGCTCGAATCAGCGATAGCCAGTTCCTGAGGCGGAACAGCGCCCTCATTCGCTTCCGGTGACCTGGGCCTAAATCTCTCCAGGTGAAGAATATCGAAGGCTAGGGGGGGGGGGGGGGGGGGGGGGGCTGAAAGCCGTCCTGTGTTCGTCCGCTTTGGACCCCGATTCACTCGACACGATCTCAGACTGTCCCGTCGACCTTGTGCTGGTTTATGAAGAGTCTCCCGCACCAAGTTCAATGCTCACGACAACCGCAAGCAATCTGGGACGTATGTACATATCACATCACTTGGCAGGTCGGCCCTATACCTGTTGCTAGTGACTAGCACCCACGCGCCTCGAAGTCGTCACGCCCTCGTTGCTCACCTATCCGGACGCCTAGTTGGCTGCCCTCTTAGCTAGCAACATGACCGTCGAGACAAACGGAGCCATTAATGGTAAGTGCTGAACTTGTCTCTTATCTGTCTGGCTTCATCCGCTGACGGATTTGTCCCCTACGAGCAGGCTCCGCCCGGCGTATGAGCTTTTTTGAAGACTATGGCATTTGGAAAGAAGCGCCGGTACTCATCGGGACCACCAAGTTCACACCGCTCCCGGATGTGAAGAATATCATGGTGACTGGGGGCGCTGGGTTTATGTACGCATTCTGACGCCTCATTTGTGGGAACCCAACCACATCCGATGGCAAGCCTGAAACTGACATACGCACAGCGCTTGCTGGCTCGTACGCCATTTGACTCTCACCTATCCCCATGCTTACAACGTAGTGTCGTTTGACAAGCTGGACTACTGCTCCTCGCTCAACAACACCCGGGTGCTAAACGATAAGCGGAACTTTACATTCCACCAAGGCGACATCACGAATCCCTCAGAAGTCATCGAATGCCTGGAACGGTACAACATCGACACCGTATTTCACTTCGCCGCTCAGTCGCATGTCGACCTCAGCTTTGGCAACTCGTATGGCTTCACTCACACTAACGTCTATGGTACCCATGTACTGCTGGAGAGTGCCAAGAAAGTCGGCATCAAGCGCTTCATCCATATCTCGACCGACGAGGTTTACGGCGAGGTGAAGGATGGAGATGACGACCTTCTTGAAACAAGCATCCTGGCCCCAACTAACCCTTACGCTGCGAGCAAGGCGGCTGCCGAGATGCTCGTGCACTCCTATCAGAAGTCTTTCAAACTACCGGCTATTATTGTGCGAAGCAACAACGTCTACGGACCCCACCAATTCCCAGAGAGTATGCCTTCCCTATATCCGCCACCACCGGCCGCTCTCACTAACCACTACCAGAAATCATCCCAAAATTCACCTGCCTCCTGAACCGCGGGCAGCCTATGGTCCTGCACGGCGACGGCTCACCAACCCGCCGCTACCTCTACGCTGGCGACGCAGCCGACGCCTTTGACACAATTCTGCACCGCGGCCAACTCGGCCAGATCTACAATGTCGGCTCCCAGGATGAAGTCAGCAACCTCTCGCTCTGCAATAAGCTCCTTGCCGAGATGGGCCTCCCTGAGCCAGGCAATCTCGCCCGCTGGGTCAAGTATACGCACGATAGGCCGTTTAACGACCATAGGTACGCCGTCGACGGGTCCAAGCTGCGCCGGCTGGGCTGGGAACAACGAACGAGTTTTTCCGACGGTCTGCGTATCACTGTAGAGTGGTACCGCCGCTTTGGAGAGCGCTGGTGGGGCGACATCTCAAAGATTCTATACCCCTTTCCGGTTGTTGATGGGTATGAAATACATTCGGATCAGGAGCCTATTACGGACACGCCCCAGCCGGCTGAAGGGAAGAAGCTGAAAACGGTGGAGGAAGATGGGGAGGTCAATGGGGGCAAATGGTCAACAAGAAGCTGCATGGCGTGAATGAATACGGTATGAGGGATCTTTGGTCAAATGTGGAGCTAAAATATACACTGGGAGAGTACATCATCCGACTTGAGCAGTTTGGAATATACACCAAATCTTGGCTAGGCTCCGGCTGTGTCACGAAAGGCACTTATGAGGATATCTGCCGCTTCGTTGTAGAACTGCTGAACAGGAAGTACACTTTTCACCCGTCAACTTCCATGTTACGGGGTCGGGAGATGTACTGGGCGTCTGAAGGATTCCATCAATATACTGGGGACGAAGAGATGGTTATCAGCGCGGACGGCAGGGTCTGTGGTACTGACCAGGACGAGAGAGAGTCGGGCCTGTGGTTTATATCAGTATGTCCGGTATCATTCGGTAGTTGAATTTGAACGGCTAAAACTCTCCGTCACATCGTAGAGGCCTTATGCATCATGAAGGCCATGCTTGTAGTCCAAAGTGGCTTTAAAAGATGCATGAAGGCATCTGTAGAGTGCAATAAGATTTGGAACATTACAACCATAACATGTCTCAAGAGCGAGAAGACATATACCACAGTGGCTTGTGAGTCCCTCCTTCGACCAGGGCTCCGTGCTCTCGCCCCAGACAGATACCCACCCTACGCAAGTATTCGATGGGGTTTGGGTCTCCGAGCTTGTTTCCTGTGAGAACATAACCGTCCGTTATCAGCCCACTCATGGAGCGAGTGACACGTAATTGAACAGACTCGCTCGATTCGTGCTCATCGGAGAAAGAATTATCTGTGCTCTAGAGGTAAGGTTGGTTGCACCGCCAGTCCGGAACCCCGCCCCGATTCGCAACCTGAGTCCATCCAGTGTTTTGCTTCTCCTGAGACAAGATTCCACTGTCCGGGATTGCAGACTCCATTCTCCCGAGCCAGCAGTCCCATCCGGAGCTGCCACGGCGATCTGCAGTAGCTTGGCTCCGGTGCTCGCTGGATCCGTTGGGTCGGGATGGAAGAACAAAAGGAAAATCCAGAATGTAAGAATGTGGCCGGTGTCCAGTCCCGGTCCCAGGAAGTTTCCCCAAGCGGGGGGCCAAGAGCCTCCGGGGCTGCTTACGGTGCTGCCGCAGCGTACGCTACCAGCTCCGAGTCCTTTTTGCATGTGCGTCCGTTGTGCGTCGTCACGCCGCATGGCATGGCACTGCCATGGAGAACTGCTGGCCCAGGGCTCTGGGTCACAGCGGTGTCTCCTGCGTCTGTTTTCTTAGCCTGTTTCGTGGCTGGCTCCCGTTGGATACCACCGGTTGGGGGGAAAGTTTCCGAGACAGTGGGAGCTATTCCGGGAATTCGTGCAGATCTTTCGACGCTGCTGGCTGTGGATGCGAGGTAGCTGGTGAAGCTCAAGGACGACCCTTGGACTCTCGCTAGGTACCGCCGCGTCGATGAAGCTCCAGCTACCCCTCCTCTCGAGCTTCTAAAAAGTATCGCCTGGTGCGGCACCGTTCCCGTCCCCGTGCCGAAGTCTGCCCCCGAAATAGAGGCTTAAGGTCGCCGAACGGCAAGCACAGGGGCAGAACCTCGCCGGCAATCGCACAATCGAGCAATCGAGTAATGCAAGCCGATGCGGTTCAGTGGCGCGGCCGCAGATGCGGGCGTCTCGTCAATGGAACCTCGGCTTGACTTCCCCGCAGGCGCAGCCGCTTTGGAATGGCTGGGCGAAGGGCATCTCAAGGAAACACGACAGGTGCCCGCAGACAAACATACCTGTTCCCGACCGTGACAGTGTAGAGGATCCGAGTCGCCGAGTCTCGAGTATTTTTTTTTTGGCATTCACTTGTGATCCATATTCTCCATCCATCACACCTCGTGGGCGCTGCGACCTTTTGGAAGCGGTCCTTTTGTTGCTCACCTGCCCCGTGCTCACCCCTAAGATCGGTACCTCTCGGTTCGGGATGGCTCACTTCCGCCCACCCTCGGAGCCGGGGGTACACCCCTCGTCCCCCCAGCTCGGTCAACTTGTACTATCGGCTGCCAACTGCATCTTCTGTGCGCTAACGATCTGTACAAGTATGACACCCCACAGGAGGTACAGGAAAAGCTGCGTGCATTATGCTACTGCATAGCGAATGCGCCGTGTCGTCCCGTCGGTATTTTTTTGGGTGTACAACATTGGACGAGTTAAAGTCGACGATGGACGAGCAACGTAGAAACCCGAGCAAGGAGCGCGGCGAACAGAGAGGTGGAGATGAGCTGAGGGAGCTGTCCCGCCAGCACCTGCTGGATCCGGGCCGTGCCCGCACCGCGATTCTCGGATCGGAACCACTCCCCTGTCGGCGATTGCACAACGCCAGCTTAGCGCCCTGGCGTTTCTCAGAGCTGCTGTCAAGCCTGGGGTTGTGGTTTGTGGGGGTGGGTGACAGCGGAGGAGGAGGTGAGCCCAACCTGCGGCCCGGGCTGTGATTCCGGCTCGGTGGGCTCGCACGCAATTATATGAAACGAGCTTAGCCCGTTTCCCATTGCACCTCGGAGATCGTCTTCACGTCTACCGTTTATCGATCCCCCTCCTCGCCTACACTTACCTTTCCCTCGTGTTTCCAAAACCTGAAGAAACGAAACAACAAACGCCGGCACCGGACGAGATCGGCCCCGCCCCCTCGGGACCCAAAGCAGTTACCTTCGCCCCGCTGCCGAGGGCATCGTTGCCCATTTGCGAACTTCACGTTCCCAAACCTACCAGCTCGCTGCGAAGTCGCACGGGTTCGCGCATTGTCACATCGCGCCGAACGCGGTGCGTCAAGCTACGCCCAAGTAGCTCCCATCTACGCCCCGCCCGGCGCGCGCAAACGGTCGTGAGGCCCCGGAACGTCTAGCCGGCCGTTCTTCGACATTGGGAGATCTTGCAAGTCTAATGGGGAGGAGGCGTCGCCGGGCCAGCACATCGAGAACTCCAGGTCGGCTGTTGGCCAAGGGGAGAGATGGACGGTGTTCAAAAGGCGGACCTCCCGTCGAAGCGGGAGCCAGACGGACTCCACGATGCGAGTACTCGTTTCCTCCAGACAAGTCCCAATGGAAACGCACGTACCAGCCCCAGTCCTTTCGCAACGGACCTAGTCATGGATGATGGTGACGATGACGACGACGACGATGATGATGATGAAGCAGAAGGCGACGATGAGGATGACGACGACGATGATGATGACGAGAACGCCGCCTCCGTCTATGCGATTAGCACATACCCGAGGATCGACCTCTCCCACCGGGTAGAACACCCTTATAATCCTGCAAATGGCCCTGGGAGTTACGACGACGGCACAATGTAGGTTCTCACGAGCCTCTCACTCAGGCAACAGAGGCAACATGACTGACAAACACTCCAGAGACTCCTCGCGAACGTTGTATGCCGAGGAGGTCGAATATGTCATGGAGAACGGCCGACAGTATTGCGGCGATTACTTCATGCCCATCGACCAAATAGAACAGACGCGGCAATACGTTCTTCACCAAGTCTATCTGAAGACCTTTGAGCTCCAATTAACGACGGTGCCGCTCCACAACCCCAGATACATATTAGACATCGGCACTGGCGTGGGCGAGTGGGCCATTGGCATGGCAGAGCAATACCCGGACTGTGAGGTATTCGGTACCGACATTGCGCCGATCCAGCCTACCGACCAAGTCCCGTTCAACGTCGAGTTCCATATTGAAAACGCGGAGGATGAGTGGATACGACCCCCTGACACGATCGACCTGGTGCACATCCGGGAAATGACTGGTGCGTTCTCGGACTGGAGCTTTGTCTATCAGCAGGCCTTTGCATGCATCAAGCCGGGCGGGTGGATTGAGGTCGTTGACTTTGACGACGTACTCGGGAACGAAACCGTCATAAACTTCTTCCCGGCAGATTCAGCGGTCCGCACCGTAATACCGGGCATATACGAAGCGGCGCGGAAGGGTGGTCGGCCGAGGGGCATTGAGCACATGAAGCACTCGCGCCTCGAGGAAGCTGGCTTTGTCGACATCACGGATTCGGTCCACTATCTAGGTGTCGGACCGCAAGAGAACGGCGGGTTCAGTACCTCGTGGCTGTTTGCCGTTGTCACTGGTGTCGAGGCGACGTGCCTGCGGTCGCTGACGACAGGCTTGGGCTGGGATCCTGATTATGCGCGGGGGCTCTGCGCAAAGGTGGCTGAGGAGATCAAGGCGCTGGCAGAAGATCCATCGAGGGCGAAAGGCTTTTCGATCCATGTTCGCGTGCTGAAGGCGAGGAAGCCTTTGGTCGGGGAGGCCGTGGAGAGGCGGTGGACGACATCGGTGGCTCTGGGCGAAGATGGTGAGATTGATTACAGCGGTGGCGACGATAGTACCATTGGGAGCCACTCTGGGAATACCCTGAGATCCGAGGACACGGTGTGAGGCGGGCAGGCAGGCAGGTTCGGCATGGGTTGCTCTACAAATTACAGTTACAGGTTACATAGGTACCTTACATAGGTTCCTGTTCGGGGTTGAAAAGGGGCTGGTCCGGGTTTTGCATAGCGATATCAATCGTCGTTGATTTCTTTTGTTCGTGTGGGTAAGGCCGGGGGGAGTGGATGCCTTGATCGTTTTCTTGTACGAAGTACATGTAGATACCCAGACTCGTACAGATGCATAGGTGCTTTATGTGCAGATTTCAAATGAGTGATATCGATTGATACGTGTGTAATCTGGATCGTCATCTGAGACTTGGGACGGAGGTCGCGGCAGGCAACCGATTTGTGGGGTAATTCAGGTCCAGCTCGGGAGCTGCTCGAGCTGCCATGCACTGACGCAACACCAACGCTTGTGGATCGACGATCGGCTTTCCCAACGCGACAACCACACCCCCAGACGACACGCCTAATTTCGAACAAGCTTCTAGGCCCTTTCCGGTTCCCATCGCAAAGAATTCAAACATGCGGACAGATTGAGCCGGGAACAAAACGAATGGGATGGCGCTCGATCCATCCAACGGTTTCGGGGCTGCGGACGCTGCGGACCTCACCGATGGAGGAGCTCTACCCATCTTTGACGTTCAGCGTGTCGAGCTCCAGTTCTCCGTCGCCGCCGACTTTGTGGCCGCCCAGGTCGCCAACAATGTCCTCATCCTCGCTCTTTCCAACGGGCGCATCCTGCGCATCGACTTGAACCGCCCCGAGGACATCGATGACATCGACCTCCCCAAGAAGCCGTCCGAGGTCGGCGTGATCCGCCGCATGTTTCTCGACCCGACCGCCTCGCATCTCATCGTGTGCACCGCTCTCGGCGAAAACTACTACCTACACTCGCAGGCGCGCCAGCCGCGGCCGCTGCCCCGCCTTCGCGGTGTCTCGATTGAGAGCATCGCCTGGAACCCAGCCCTACCAACCGCCTCGACACGCGAGATCCTCATAGGCGCCTCCGACGGCAATATATATGAGGGCTACATCGAGACGGCGACTGAGTTTTACCGAAAGGAGGAGAAATACCTGAAAAGCCTAGAGAAGCTGCCCGACGGCCCCATCATGGGGCTGTGGGTGGACAGCTTACCTGGGAGAGCTGATACTCGACGGGTGTTGATCAGCACCCAGAGTAGGCTGTTCCATCTCGTCGGTAAGGTGGGCCGCGGTCACGACGGGAGCGGATCCATCTACTCGAAGCTGTTCGACGCCGAACAGCCCGTGGTACATGAGCTGTCGCGGTCGACGACACCAGCGGTATCGGCGTTGGTCATCTCTCCGGACGCTCCGGATGTTTCCAAATTTCGCGATGAGATACCGCCGGAGCGTTCCTTTGCGTGGTTGTCGTCGCATGGCGTGTACCACGGGAAACTGCTCATGAACCCCACCGGCTCAGAGCTAGGCACCAAGGTCTTCAGCGAGTCGAAGCTTGTCCCAAGGGCACAAATTGCCACGCCGGAGGCATCGAGTCGGAGGCCAGTGTCAACGGAGGGCATTGAGGCAATCGCCCTTACGCAATGGCATATTGTCTGCCTGGTTGGAGGCCGGATAGTGGCAGCCAACCAGCTGACGGGGGCTACCGTATATGATCAGATGGTACTGAACCATGGCCAAAAGGCCCTGGGCATCTACGTTGATGTCCAGAAGAATACATTTTGGCTCTTCACGCCGCAGGAGATCTTTGAGATCGTGCTCACTGATGAGGATAGAGACATCTGGAAAATCATGCTGAAGTTGCAGCAGTTTGACGCTGCGCTGCAATATGCGCATACACCGGCGCAGAAGGACGCGGTCGCGGTCGCCTCCGGAGATTATTTGATTAGCAAGGGGTCTTACACTGACGCAGCCGGCGTGTATGGCAAAAGCAGCAAGCCGTTTGAAGAGGTTGCGCTGTGTTTTATCGACAACAATCAGCCAGATGCGCTTCGCAAGTATCTCTTGACGAAATTGGGCACATTTAAAAAGACGTCAGTCATGCAGCGGATCATGATTGCTACTTGGTTGATAGAGGTGTACATGGCGAAGCTGAACTCGCTCGACGATACCATCATCACAGGGGCGGAGCTCTCTGAGACCTTGAACCCAACGCAGACGAAGGAGCAGCTGGGCACAGTCCGGAGTGAGTTCCACGACTTTGTGAACAGGCACAAGGGCGACCTCGACCGGAAAACCGTCTACGATGTAATCAGCAGCCATGGCCGGGAGGAGGAGCTGCTCTTCTATGCCGACGCCGTAAACGACTACAACTATGTTCTGTCGTACTGGGTTCAGCGAGAGCGGTGGGCCGAGGCGCTGAAGGTGCTGAAGAGGCAGACGGACGCCGAGGTCTTTTATCGCTATAGCAGCGTGCTTATGACGCACGCCTCGACGGAGCTGGTTGAGATCCTGATGCGCCAGGGCAACCTCAACCCGCGCAGCCTCATCCCGGCGCTGCTTGAGTACGACCGCAACTTCAAGGGCCCCCTTGCGCAGAACCAGGCGGTGCGCTACCTACAGTACGTCGTCAACCAGCTCGCGTCGACCGACTCGGCCGTGCACAACACGCTGGTGTCCATATATGCGTCGCACCCGTCCAAAGATGAGTCGGCGCTCCTCGCATACGTCGAGTCACAGGGCGACGAGCCCAGCTTCGACCCAGACTTTGCGCTGCGCCTGTGTATTCAACACCACCGCGTACTGTCATGCGCGCACATCTACACCAGCATGGGCCAGTACGTGCAGGCCGTCGATCTCGCGCTGGCGCATAATGAGGTCGAGCTCGCTTCTATCATTGCCAACCGTCCCATGTCGAACCCAAAACTTCGCAAAAAGCTTTGGCTTGCTGTCGCCCGCAAGGTCATTTCCCAGTCCAATAGCATCAAGACAGCCATCGAGTTCCTCAAGCGCTATGATCTCCTCAAACGTTATGATCTCCTCAGGATCGAGGACCTCATCCCCTTCTTCCCAGACTTTGTCGTCATTGACGATTTCAAGGAGGAGATCTGCGCCGCGCTTGAGGACTACAGCCGGAATATCGACGGCCTCCGCAGGGAGATGGACGACTCCAGCCAGACAGCGGCGAACATCAAGGTCGATATCGCGGCGCTCGAGCATCGCTATGCCATCGTTGAGAGCGGCGAGAAGTGCTACGTGTGCGGACTGCCGCTGCTGAGCAGGCAGTTCTTTGTCTTTCCTTGCCAGCATGCCTTTCACTCGGACTGTCTGGGGAGAAGGGTGCTGGAGCAGGCGGGACCGGCAAAGGCGAAGCGTATACGGGAGTGCCAGGTGCAGGTCAGTAAGGGTTTGGTGAGTGGGCCAAAGAGGGAGGCGATGGTCGAGGAGTTGGATTCGTTGGTTGCTTCGGCGTGGTGAGTTTACCTCTCTGTTTGACGAGCGAATGAGTGCAATGTTGCTAACTTGTGAGCAGTATATTGTGCAGCGATTATGCGATCCGCAGGATAAATGAACCATTTGTTAAAGAGGACGAAGACTTGAGCGAGTGGGCGTTATAATGCCTCGGATAGCGTCAAAGGGCTGCCTCTGGATAGGGGTTTAGGGACGGATGTTTCGAAGGGGTTGTAGGGCGCGCTTGAAGGGGAGGTATCGAGCATGCGAGAAGAGATTATAATGATATGTAAATACAGGAAGGGGTGGATCGAGAGTACCTTCAGGAAGAGCCCACCGATAAGAGCCGGAAGAGGTGCAAGACCAATACCAAGGAGACAATGTCTTGTTCAATATTTTTTGCTGCGAGAACCCGAAGGTCATACAGCTGATATACAACACAGATACAGATACAGATATTAGGGAGGGATACCGGAGTATGCCGAGTATTATCCTGCGGAGCCTGTGTCATGCACGAAGAGACATACATCGCACGTTGTAAACCCTTCAGCCATGACCACCTCAGATATCTCGCCAGATCACCGGTCCTTACCAATTGCACACCGTCGCACCGATTTGCGACCTCGTCAGCATCAGAATAGACACGATCACACCATACAACCCCAACACCTCAGCGAAGATCAAGATCAACACCATGCCTGGTTGAGAGAAGTAGTTGGTCAGATTCCCACATCAGGTGTGAAACCTCGTATAGAGGGCGAAAGGGGAGAAGGTCCTAGGTCCCTTCTTACAACTTACCCACGTAAAGCCGCGGCTGCTGCGTGCTTGCCCTTACTATTCACTCCGTTAGCCACCCTCCCATCCACCCCCAAGAAGGAAGCACTCACCACCCGCATCACCAACAACCCCAATCGCAAACCCCGCCGCCAGCCCACAGAGCCCAACCGACAGTCCCGCGCCCAGCTGGAGAAACCCGGTGTAAAGCGCCATCTTCTCGGTCAGGCTGCCCGAGATTATCACGGCCGACACAAGCCCGTAGATGCTGAGGATCTGCGCCATGATGGCGCACAGCGTGTTTTGCATCAGGCGGTCGGGCCGGATCACGCCGCAGGAGAAGATGGCGCCGGCGGATTTGGCGGTGCCGTAGGAGGCGCCGATGACGGTGAAGATTATGGCGATGGCGCAGCCCATTGCGCCGAAGAAGGACTAGGGGGGAAGGGGGTTAATGGAGAGTGGGGAGAGGGCGGGAGGAGAAAGGGGACGGGGAGGAGACGAACGGCGTAGACGGGACTAGAGGAGCATACGGGGTTAGCTTCGGTATCTTGGGTACGGGGAGGGTAGATAGCGGGTGGGGATGCGAGAGAGGAGGGGCAATACCATCTATCTAAATTGACTTCATCCATGTTGGCGATGTCTGAAGACGGTAGTCTTCGTCTTGCTGCGATGTACAGTGTCTCCCTGAAGGGGGAGTGTATGAACAAGACAAGATCCAAACAGGCGGAGAGGCTGCGATTCAAGGTGGAGGATGTCAAAGCCTAGCAGCTGTCGTTCCGTCCATTGTTGAGGCTGAGGCGGGATGTCGTTCGGGTAATATGTTGCACCGCACTGCCTACCCAATCCAGGGGCCTCTGCGCGAAAAGGGTGGACAAAGGGGAACGAAGCAGCTGACGAGTCCCTCGCTACAGAAAGGTCTCGGCGCCCAGACAAGGCTGAAGAGCGTCGTGGTGGTACAGGCTATGCGATTGGTTTATATGGGTGCCTGGAGGTTCTGGACTTGAGTTCAAGGGCAGATGTTAATTGCGATGAAAGATTATCTCCCGTACTTTTTGGCGCTTTCGAAAACTGTTGCTTCCATCTATCTCACCAAAGAGTCGGCGGAAAATATCACCATTCTGTGCTATTCCACACCTTTTCAAGGGGTGCTCGTCAGGTACACTTACACGGATGCCAAGGCCGGCCTCACCACGCGCTCTCTTCCCCTGCTTGCAATGACGCGGCCTCATCAGCGCCACGACAGCCTGGGAATCAGGGCTAGATTATCGTCTGAATTCACGGCAGTAATGCCAAGCCACCGAGATGGAGCATTACAGCTGCCTAGGTAGTTGATGTATAAAATCTTGGGGTTCGGATCAAATCCGATGTTGGTGATCTGGCCATCCATTTGCATGACATCGGGGCACTTCAGGGGTAGAACCAGTCCACTACTACATACGAAGGCTTGCCCCCCCACCCCAAAAAGGGTCTCTTATCTCTGAAAAAATACGTCCTTGGAATCCTCATACGGTCCGACCTTTCTAGTATAGAGGGAGACTTTTCCAGAAGCAACAAGGTCTTTTTGGGATGCAATAATGCCTTTTTAAAGTACAGTGAGACCTTTCACAATTCAGCACGGCCTTTAAAATGGTAGGCTGGCCTTTTTAGAATGGGGGATGGCGTGCCGTAACGAAAACCATATGTGGTATTAACAGTTAAGGTACCTGAAGTAGGTAAGAATGCGTCGGGTGAGGTTCCCGGTGCACTTCCCAAGATGTTAGTCGTCGGCGCGTCCCGCAATAGCTACAACAGAGGGGTTGCCTCTTTCCTCTCTCGAATACTGGGAACGAGACGGTTCCCTCTGCAACACCCGACCTGAGGATGTCTGCCTCTTTTCTCCAGGGCAACAGTTTAAAAAGACCTTCCTGCATCCCGAAAGGCCTTCTTACATGCTACAAAGGCCTGCTGTATTCTAGAGGGGCCTTCCTGAATTCTGAAAGGCCTTCCGGCATTCTCAAGAGGCCAATTCCAATGCACTTGAAACCTCTGGTAATGCTGTCAAGGCCTCTGACGATGTAGTCAAGGCACTCTCACGATACAAGAAGGCCTGTTATGTAACGACCTAGGTCTTATGGTCCTAGCTAAGGTTGTTAACAGGACGAAACACGCCCGGTAGTGTAAATGAGACGCAGGCCATAGTGCAAAGAGACGTCCACTTTTCAGGATGTATTCGAGGTAGCAAAGCCCGATTTGAAGGTCGTGATCCGGATCCCGGGACGTTTTGTTGCTGAGGTTGGCGTGGCTGATCCACACTCTAAATGATTTCTGGGTTTGGCTTCAGCGACTCCAGTGCACAGATCAAATGCTGACTTCATTGGCTCCTTGGCTCCCAAACGCCATCGTCAACAAGGGTTATTTTGTTAGTTTCAAGCCACCAAAGCGTAAAACAACAACGTCCTATCAATAGCATTCGTGAGGAACAACAGCTTCTCGTCCGATTGTTTCCCAGCATCCATCCTTTGATGAAACTTCATTGTCGACAGGTCCCAAACTAGCGGCGATGATGAGATAATCCCGAGTGGGGCATGAGCGTTCTTGCCGCAAGTGTCTGAAGTTCCGTGTCAGAACCCCGGCAGACAAAGGACAACGGGGCTGACCCCTGCGGCTTGGCGCCCTTGACCGTTTCAAGTCGTTCCCGCCTCGACTTGCCGCCCTGCCTGCTCTGGGTGCGGCCCTTTTTCGCGGAGAGACAAAACAGGTCAAGACACCATGAAGATGCTTCCGGTTGCTAAATGAAAAGATGATTAATGGCGAATGGGACTTCTGCGAAATCTGTGGAGTGCGAGCTTGTCGACGCTTCCATCCCGATGACCAGCGTTGCATTCCGCCAAGGGCCGCGCGTCATCGTTTTTAGACCGCTAGGCTCGGAGTGCCGAGCTCGAGCTCGCGCGCAGCCGTTGGGATTTCAGCGACTACGCACATCAGAACAGCCGCTTGCTCAGCTTATTATGGCAACCTAGCGCGGGGCGCAGCGCAACTTTGTTCCCAGCACTACGGATTACTCTCAAAGTGGTAGAAAGGTAGTAATGGCTCTGCGGTTGCTGCCAAGGCTGCCCCTCCATCAATGCCTTGTCCGCCCGCGGGTCTCCAGCGCTGTCGATTACGGTGAGCAAGGGACGTGAGACTCTGGCGAAGGACTTGGCGGGGCCGCCCAGCAGCCATCCGACGCCGCCAAAGCTGGTGTTTTGTCTCGGTAAAGCGGCTCTCAGCCAGATCTCCGGCCATCGCCAACCCCCTGCTTCCCTGCCTGAATGGGCCTGTGTGGATTTGATGGTCAGCACACCATCCACTCAGCGTCGGCCGTTTGGACCAGTGTCCCCGGACCCTCCCAAACTGGTAGGGCCCTGGCCGTTCCTCTGTCTCGTCGTGTCGTCGTGGCGGAGCCTTTTCCTTTGTCTGTTCTCCAGCGGCCCGCTTTCGACTTTTGGACGCCAGCGTACTCCGTACAGCATCATCACCTTTTGGCCTCGCTCTTTGTCGCTCCGGTTTTTTTTTCCCCGTCTTGTCATTCTACTAATGAGCGAGCTCGGTCTTGGTCTCGCCACACTTTGACCTTGTGAAGGTGACGACTAAGCTGCCACCGTCTATTCTCCATCCGGAAGCAACAGCGGCGGGCTTACACCGGAGTTTACCTCTGGGCTGACGAGTTCCATCCACAGCTGGGCTGCATCGCCGAAGCACCGCCTCGGCGTAGTTCCGCCACCAGCAACGGAAACGTCTTATATTCCTCCAGCTGTCTTCCTGTTTGCTTCCAGTCAGCGATTGCCCCGTTTTATTCCCCATGTTATAGATACGAATATATTACAACAAAGCTGGACCGGCGTCCGCTCGTTTATCTCAGTACGAAGTTCGCATCATTATCTCACATATCTCAGCACGGCTGAGAGCTGGTTAGGCGCAAACAATGAAGACATCAGCGACATTGGCCATTGTGGCCTCGTTTCTCTCGGCAGTTGAAGGGTTGGCGGTAAATCAGAGACGGGATGGGCCAAAGGTGGTTTCGCTTGACACAGTGAGGATACCTGCTCGGAATCCGGTTCACAGGGACGCACTCAGGAGGAGGGGAGCGGTTGAGGTCGGCTTAGACAATGAGGTATGCTACTGATGGGATGGCTTTGGCTTCACAGGGAAGCTGACACATGCTCAGGAAACACTTTATTTCATCAATGCCACGATCGGTACGCCCCCGCGCTCCGTGCGGTTGCACATCGACACAGGCAGCAGCGACTTGTGGGTCAACACACCAAGCTCCAGCCTTTGTCGAGAATCGTCCAAGCCATGCCAGTTCGCGGGTACTTACACAGCAAATTCGTCGTCGACGTATGAGTACGTGGGCAGCTGGTTCAACATATCCTACGTTGACGGCTCAGGGGCGAGTGGGGATTATGTGTCCGACACTGTCACCTTCGGTCCGATGAAGCTGGACCGCTTGCAGTTTGGCATTGGTTACAACAGCACCAATGCCCAGGGAATCCTCGGGATAGGTTACCCGATCAACGAAGTCCAGGTTGGCCGCGCCGGCAAGCAGCCCTACAGGAACCTACCGGCCCAGATGGTGGCGGACGGTTTGATCCAGTCAAACGCCTACAGCTTGTGGCTTAACGACCTGGATGCTAACACGGGTAACATCCTCTTTGGCGGCATCGACGAGGCGAAATTCAACGCTCCCCTGAAAACCGTTCCCATCCAGCCGGAGCAGGGCTTCTTCGCCGAGTTCCTCATCACCCTCACCAACGTCGAGCTCGGCGGCCAGGCAGTGAGCACCTCCGACGACGACATGGCTTTGGCCGTCCTCCTCGACACCGGCTCATCACTCACCTATCTGCCTGACGACATGGTGTCCACCATTTACAACCGCGTTGGCGCACAATTTGACTCCAGCAACGGCGCAGCCTACGTGCCCTGCTCGATCGCCAACCAACAAACGACCTTCCGCTTCACCTTTTCGGAACCCGTCGTCGAAGTCGAAATGAACGAGATGGTCCTCGACATGTTCACCAGCAGCGGCAAGCGCCCGACCTTCCAGGATGGTACCCCCGCCTGCCTCTTCGGCATCGCCCCCGCGGGACAAGGTACGAACGTCCTCGGCGACACGTTCCTGCGCTCAGCCTACGTTGTTTACGACCTCGCAAATAATCAGATATCCTTAGCGCAGACAAAATTCAACAGCACCGCCACCAACGTCGTCGAGATCGGAACTGGCGCGAACTCCGTCCCCGGCGCGACGAAGGTGTCAAATCCCGTGGCTGCGATGTCGGGTCTCAGCGGGCCCAGTACGGTGGGTGGGCTAGGGAGGAACGCCGCCGCCACGACAGGAGCGAGCGTGCTTGGGTCAATCATGGCTGTCGGTGCTGCTGTTGTTGTGGGTCTTTTCGTTGGGCTGTAGTAGTAGGCGTCTGTCTTCCATCTTTATTGAGATATCCTCGGATTGTCAAAGCCCCTAGGAAAAGGGGTGTGGGATACATTGCATTGTTGCATTGGGTCGGCGTTTGTTTAGATTTATGACATCAAGGGACTTGGGTTGTTTGGATAAGCCAAATGTGCTGTCAAATCTCGGCATTTGTATTTTCTTGCTCTGTTCTGGATTGGTGGGGTTTGGTTGGTTTTGCATACATCGTCAACTGGGCATATGATGATGTCAGGTAGTCAATTGGTTTTGGATAGGCTTGGATAGGACATCTTAGATGAGGCAATTGCGATGAATGGTGCCGCTCACGAAGAAGAAACCACTGCGTTGCGAGTGAAGCGTGACATCTCCAATACAAACTCATATCACTCCATGGAACCAAAGTGCAGTCATGCCCGTACAGTCATATCTAACAATCGCCTGCTTGTCATCTAGTATTACAGTCTTTCGGTTCTGGAAAAGGAAACTGAGGACAAGCGTAGAGATCACCCAGCAATTTGTCCCCTCCAAAACCCAGTCTCCACCGCTATCATGTGCTCTTTGATGTTCATGTAAATGCGTCTGTCTTCCCAACATCCATCTAATTGACCTTTCGATGCCTTGCACTGTAATCTTCCGTTGAAACTTCAGATGCAGATGGCACAAAGGCGCAAAAGATAACCCCAAAAGAAAAGAATTGTCCCATAAAATATCCTATCATCAACCAGTGAGGAGAGGGGAAGAGGCGTTTGTGAAATGAATTCAACAACACAAGCCACAACTACCGACCGCTCATTCCACCTGGCACTTCATACCGTCCTCCTTGTCATTCGTCTCCCGTCAGGTTCGTCAGACATAACCAAATCAAAACCCCTACACATAGATCCAACTTAAAGCATCTAGTTCCCTGCGACCGGCGTCAAAAACGGACTCAGCATGAGATCATCGGCACTGGGCCGCTTATTGTGGTCGATCTCAAACGTCTGTTCCAAGAACTGCTTGGCCTCCTCACTGGCGTGATCCGGAATGGTGGGCGCCGCCTTGGCTCCGCCAATCTTGAAGATGGCCTGCAGCTGGGTGCAGTCGGGGAATGGGTGCGTACCCGTCATCATCTCGACAACGAGGCAGCCAAGGGACCAAATGTCAGCCTTGCGCGTGTATGATGTCTGTTTGACAACTTCAGGGGCCATCCAGAACACGGAGCCTTGCAGTGAAGGGCGGTGCTTGTTATTATTGGCACCATTCAGAATGTTTGTCGCTTCGAGCTTCTTCGAAATTCCAAAATCAGAAATCTTGATCGTGCCCTTGTTGTCCACTAGGATATTGGCGCCTTTGATATCACGATGGATAATGTCTCGGTTGTGGAGATACGAGAGTCCGTTGAGAATCTGCCGGACGAAGCTGCGGACTAGTGGCTCCGGAAGCGCACCGTACGAGTTGAGCATGGTTTGGACGGAGCCGCCAGGGACGTACTCGAGGAAAATGTTGAGATACTCAGCGGACGAGCCACATCCCAGATACTGCACGATATTGGGGTGTCGCAGATCTCGCAGAAGGCTAATCTCACGCTTTAGCGCATCGATCATACTCTTCTTCCTCGAATCGCTCTGGCTGTTAGCACTCGCACCCGGCGCTTCGACCTGCTTCACAGCAAGGAGCTCGCCCGTGATGGTATGAAGGGCGAGGTAAACGCATCCAAATGATCCTTGACCGATCAATGCGCCCTTCATCCACTGGCTGTCATCCCAGGACTCAGAGTCCCCGGCGAGGAAGCTTTGCAGCTCCTCGTCGACATCTTCTCCATCCATTTTAAGGGCCTGGTTAACCTCCTCCAGGGACTCGTTAGAGCCTATGGTGCTGTCGCCATCGTAATAACTATGCCGAACCATGTTGCCATCCGGATCAGTGATGCTTACGGCAGCCGTATCAGAGCCGCTGTCGGCAAAGGAGACATATGACTTCCGATTCGGCTCGATGGGGGATGCCTCCTCCTGCAGGGTGTCGAGTACTGAGGAGGCAATCGAGTCACGGTACCCGAGAGTTCCCCGGTTATGGAGATCACGAGTCCTGACTTTTGCAATTTGGTTTGACGCTGTCAGCCAGCTATCCGCGATGGTGGGAATTGGCGGTGCATCTTGAATGCTGGAAGCGAAGCTGACAGTGCTGGCAACGCTTAAACGGTGGTTCGGGTTCACCTTGCTAAGGCGAGCAGATCGTCTCATAGACAAGCGTGCTGTCCTATCGATGGCCTCGCGGGAGTGATCGGGGAAGTAGCTTGTCAGATCTGAAGCAATCAGCTCGCTCGGTGGCCTTAGCCCGCCGAACTGGCGCAGTTTGTTGCGGCGCGGAATCGCCCTTGGCGTTTCGAGAGCAGCGGCCGGCCGTTCCAAGTCCCTTGCGGCATTATAAACATTTCGTTCCCGGTCCTGGTATGACACGGGGGAGAGTGGGGGTTGCATGCTCTCCCAGCTCTCTCCTAAAATCTTTTGTGCCTTCAGCTGGCTTCGCTTATCCATTTCGATGGCGCGGGCGTGGTTTTGCTGGGCCTCTTCTAGGCCGATGGCGGCGGCCCTTTCAAGTTCTGACATTCCGGGCTCGCCGGCGGGAACACGTCTCAAGATGAGCCGGTTTCGCTCCGGGCGTGTGTGATCTTTGATAACTCTCCAGAGTTCGGTATCTCCGAGACGGCGGCACTGGTTCGGGTCAGGGTCAACGCCCGCTAGGATCCAAAAGCAATAGTTCCGCTCATGGTCCTCGCGCAGCGCAAACTTTCGAAGTGTGACGCGCATGACTTCTTCACAGGTGTTGCAATCGGCAATCTTAACAACCTTGGTGACACCACCAGTAGAGATGACACGAATCACATCTTGGCCTTGGGGAAGGGCGGCCATCAGCGAGCCATCCAGGCTAGAGTTATTCCTGGTGTGAGCGGGCACAAGGCGGCCGCTTTGGTCTCCCGGAGACATGGGATACCTCGACGATGCTTGCTGGGTGGGGTAACCTTGTGCCGCATATCCGCGCCGGGGAGCACCACTCCTTTGGTCGATGTTGCTGGGTGGCGGAGAACCTCCTCTCGAGTTGGAGGCTTCGAGGGTGCTGAGGTCATACTGGCGAGAGTATCTCTTGTTTGATGGTGTCGGTGGATTTCCTCGGTTGGCCGAGTTCAGCGGCCTGGGTGAGTTCGAAGATGGAATGTACTGGATATCGAGCCCGCCAAACGATTCCTAAATCGGAAGTTAGAAACAAAAGCTGAACGTGTGGAGCTTGCACAGTAACTGACTCTATTTCGTTTTTTCTGGTTCGCATATGTCTTGGTCCTCAGCTTCTTGATGCTGAGGAACAGCCGCACGCGGTCTCCGACTTTCTCGATCCCCATCTCTTTGAGGACCTCCTTATCCATCTCCAACAGGTTCTCGCCGTTGATATGATTTTTTCGGAAGATCCTCTCATAATCGCCACACTTTACGCTCCGGAGATATTCGCAAACCCCATCCTCGTCCCAGTTCTTGACGGAGCCGGGGCCATCGGCATCGGAAAACTCCGACTCGGTCGGGCTCGCATAGTTTTGGCTGGACAGAGGAATAGGAGGAGCTCGTCGCGATGGCGGGTACGCGGTCTGGGGCGTGGAAACCTGGATCGCAGACTGCGGGCCCAGCTGTGCCGTGTAGGCCGATTTCGATGCTAACATAGCCATGGCGATGTATGGTTAGATCAAGAGCATCAGGCGCGATGGCGGAGGCTTTTTCGTCTTCTTCGGTGGCCGCGCCGAAAACCGCTAAGGCGCTGAGGAGTAACGAGCCAGCCGCCGGTTGCCGAACACGATAGAATACGGCGATCAGAAGGGGCAACTTCGGCGTGCTGCAGAGAGTGCCGATGATAAATGCCTGCAGCACCTCCCACCGTCTGTGAGACCACAGCAGCGAGCGAATGGATGTTGGCGGCGTAGAAGGACGCGTTACACGAAGTAGCGGAAGCAATGGTGGTCAGCCGAAGCAAAGACCCCTTTTCCCCCGGTGGTTGTCCTCCAAGCCAAATCAATCCCAGACAAGTCGGTCAAACCCAATCTCTCCTTGTTGCTCTGCAGGGCGTGGCGTGCGACGGCGACCACGCGCGATCCAATCCGAAAAAGGGGGGAGGTGAAGCAAGGCAGTCCAAGACGCTGTCGATGAAACTGAAGGGCGCTGGGATGGAATCGTTGTGCGGAGTGAGAAGGTGGATATGTTAAACAGAGAGAAAATAAACAGATGATCAGCGCCTTGTCGCCAACAAGCCTCCTCATCAGCTCAGGCTCGGGTTGAGTTGCTGGTAAAGACCATGATGGATCGGATCTCAAGAGGGGAGATGCAGGCAGGCCAGGGGTGTGGGGACCCGTGGATTGGATTTAGTTGCATGCGGCGATTCAGGCTGATGAAATCCGCTGGGGGCGCAACTTGGGTGGAGGGCCGCGCTGTTCCGTGAAGATGGCCGATTCGCTTGGCCTCCGCACGGAGCCAATCAACGGTGCTCCCTGCTTGAGATGAAACGAAAGCACAGACCAATGCGGGCGCTTGATCGGGACATCGTATCGCGAAATGACAGAAACTCACAAGGATTGTGGCAAATTCAGGGCGACGCAGCAGTCCACAGGAGCGCTCAATGCTGAGTGCTCACTGTGAGATATTTATTTTGGGGCCGGTCCTTCTCAAGTTCTCAAGGCTCCCCGCAATAAATAACAGCTACGATGGAACGCAGGCTGACACGCCTGGGCGCAAAGGCAGTCAGCGAAAGGTTGTGAAGACCGAGGAAGGCTTCCATCTGCAGCAATAGGTCCGACAGACCCGAGAAAGACCGCATCGACTCGGAACCATGTTCAAAGGTATCCTCAAAGCAGCAAGGCAAGCAATCAAGCAGGTGTTGATTGAGGGGCCTGGCATCGGGAGCGGGGCAGCGCCAGAGGCGACCGGGCCAAATCAGCAGCTGCCGCGAAGCCTTTGTTGCAGATCAACCCGGGGATCCAGTTTCGATGATGGCACTGGTAGCGCTGCAAGGGAAGGCGGGATCTCCCATTCGACACGGAACCGCGAACCGAGTACAAAGAGCCATAGCCCAGCACCGCGTCGCAGGGTCTCAGGATCCGCATCCAGCAGAGGGAGTTTGGGTCGCATTGCTGGTCGACCCCTTCATCACGCTGAAGAATCCGAAGTGACCATGTGAATTCTGAACAACACCTCCACTAAACAAGGGTTATAGTGTAAATATGGAGTTTCCTGATCCGTGACAATCCGTCTCGTCATCCCCGCCCCCGCTGAAGAAAGAAGCTAGAGCCGAGAGTAGACCATGCTCGCGGTCGACGCGAGTGCACCCACGGGCGCCGGACACAACGTAGTTATCGGCTTTCTCTCCACCAGGCAGGAGGGAAACAGCCAGCTAGCCAGTGATGGGCAGTCGGACCGGACAAGGGGAGGCTTAGAAGTCGTTGATAGCGAACCAAAAACGACGATGAAACGGGGGCCGTTTCACCAACCACCAGCTTAAGGGGTTTAGGATTTGAGTACACGGTGATGTGGTAGCGCAAGAAGGCTAATTCCGCCGTGCATTGCTAACATCAGCTACCCAGATTTACTGACGCACCAGGACTGGAGCATTGATCAGAACGGGCGCGCGGGGCGAATGAAGTCATCGTCCGACTGAAAGGCGGTCTGCACGCTGCAAGCCACGGAGAATGCTCAACTCTGGCGCCGAGGCACGCCTGCACGGCTCGCACCAGCTGAGTTATCGCGCGGTTCGTCCGGCCAGGCGCGCAGACACTCATTTCCCGATCTTCTGGCTTCATCGTTGTTGAAGAACTCCTGTGTGTTGTCGGCTCCTCGCAAAGAGAGGCGAAGTGGTTACGACCCCGCCGCTTTCAGCTCCAGTGCCCCTGAGAACACAATCAGATTGGCGCCATCAGCTCCGATCCCCCAGGAAAACGACCCGGTATCAACTCTACCGTCCGCCGAGAAACATGACAAAACCCGAGGAATATTTCTAGACTTGGCCCGGAATCGCACAGAAGCTCGGGTCAAAAGGTGGTCTCACGATGGAGTGTAGGCATTTTCAGGGTTCAATCTGAAACGTCCTCACAAGCCACAAACGCCACACCCAGCAGCACCTCATGGCATCCGCCACAGGGGGCATGGGGGCCGTGTGGAATCAGCTAGCGCCACAAGCGGGGAGCTTCCCCAAATGAAGATGGCACAATCGTTGTGGGGACGACATCATAAACTGTCAAGCCCCATGCTCTGGTCCTAGATGAGATGTCTCTTGACGTTGACGAAAGGTGATGGAAATCTTCTGGCCACTGCTCTTTTCTCATATTCCCAAAATTCATTCATCGGAGGTGAAGAGTTACATTGTGCAAGGGTTTTGCAAGGGTTTTGCAAAGGGGTTGGCCTGGGCTCAGAATGACAGTCTGTCTGCCTGTGAAAGCGTTCCAACCTAAACTAAGAAGCTTAAGGTAAGCATCTGTGACAACAAACCCAGCTTCGACACGACGTATCTTTCGCTTGGACAACCAAGCAGCGTGAATTTCCCTCATGCTCATGCAACGCGCGCGCGACTCTTGCATTGGGAACAGCAGCGGGCCAGTCCTGGCCAACACCGACACCCCGCGGAATACCATTGGACGGCATTGTCCGAAATCCTGTATGATAGCATCATAGCTCCCCGCCCTGCTTCCCAGGCCGATCTCGATGGACACCATGGCATCCCGTCGGGACACGCCAACTTGTGCCTGGTTTCTTGGGCGCACCGCAGAGAGGAACACGGATACAGATAATCGAAATTGACTGCCAGCCCACTGAGACAAAAACACCCACTTTCTCTAGTGCAGATTTATCACCCATGCGCTGATCCCGTTCTGCCGTCTTCTATCCACCTGCATGGCCATCCTGTCTGTTGTCATCGCAGCAGCCAGAGTTCCCAGGTCCGCCCTCGTCAACTGACTGTATCCGTGTTTGAACTGGGCAACGCCGGCCTTGCACATGGAGGCACATCCCGTAGACGACGCCTTACATCCCACGCCGGCGGCCTGAGGCGGCCACAACCACGACCGATCCATCTGAACCGGCTGTCTCGAAGCAGGTTGGCGCGTCGCCGTGTTTATTCGAGAGGCACTGACACTTGTCGGTTTTTCTAGCTTGACCTGTCACCTAGTCAGTCGGCGATAGCACACGCTGCGGTTGTTTCTTTGCGGTGTAGCGCTAGACGAACCGCGTGAATCGGCATCCGCATCCGGTCAATCCACGCAGTTCTTCGCGACTCGCTATTTTTGGCGCCATTCAGGCCTGGTGCGCCCGCTCCCATTGCGAGTAGCGAATCTGCCTCTGTCCTCGGGATAAAAGTCAGATCTTCGGGGTGGCCGTTCGTCCTTCTCCGCGCAAACAGCCATTTCGATTCTCTCCACGGCGGCCATGGATCGCGGGCCCGAGCGAAGATCCCACCACCTCCTGCCCCTAAAGACGGCAGAGGCGAGCGTGGCCGATATCGCGTCAAGTCCAACCTCTACCCTTGCGAGCTCGCCAGCCGGGTCCGATGCCGATTGGAAATTCTCTCTACACTCCATCACCTCCAAGACACGCAGGTCCCTCAGCAACCGAGAGCCAATTGTCCTAAGCAGCGGTCCCAGAAGTCGAAGCTCGCATTCCCGGAAGCTATCAAAGCCTCGAAATCTGTCGACGAGCTCGATCGGTGCTCTGACCCACTGGGGGTCGGGAATCTCAGACGACTCGGGCCAGTTTCTAACTCCCGATGCGCCGAGCAGAGCGGCATCCCCTTCGAGCATCGACTGGCAGTCACAGAAAGTGGAGGCGGTGACTCCTCTTGAGTCGGACACTCAGTTTCTCCGAACAAAATCACCGTTCTTGGTCGTCACGTCACAATATCTGGTCAGGGTGAAGAGCCGCTCCGATGTCTGCAAGCTCTTCCCGTCCATCGCCGACAAGGACGCCGCCGAGCCTGGGACCTCGGTTCCCGAGCCTCTGCTGGTCGTCCCACTCTCCGCCATCGTCGCTGTCTTCGTCGCAGAGAGCACAAGGCCGTCTTTCGGCATTGAAGTCTGGTGGAAGTCTCCGTCCGGGACCTCGTTCCAGCAAGCGACCTTCTTCTTCAACTTGCCCCGCGAACGCGATCAGCAAATGCACCACATTTCCCGAGGTGTGAGGGCCGGTCAGCACAACGATGGTGAAACCACAGCTCCCTCACCAGAGGTTCTCAAAATCGTGGATTCGATTCACCAAGTCGAAGAGCCCGGGTTTGCACATCGCAAACTCGAGGTTTTCCCCGTTGTACCGCGGGCCAGCATGAGGAAAGAGTATATCAAGAAGGCGGAGGATACTTCGAAAAAGCCACAGGAAACGCCTTCGTTTTATCTGGTTGTGGGGACTTATCTCTGCTATTTTGTGGTCATCCACCAGAACAAGTCTGGAGAGCCCGTTCATCAGCACAAAACTTTTGGGCTGGTTACACTTGAGAAATTCAGAGGCGACTGGGTTGTCCACGAGGAGCGCTTCAACATCTCATTTCGGTAGGTGGTACCCCTATAGCCCGCTGCCGGGACTGGACTGATTAGACAATAGAAATCCCATGGCCCCCCGGGTCACTCTGGAGCTTGCGAGCTGCTTTTACAGACGCATCATTCGCGTTTTCGGCATGGCAGATAGGTACTTGAAGCCGGTGTGGCCGCAGATGTGGCAATCGGCCGAGATATTCCATGTGACAGGGCTTAAGGAACCGCAATATCTTGTCCCTAGAGAGGACTTTGGTAGCGTCAGAAGAACTCTCGATGCTTACATGGCTGCTTACGCCTGCCCCTCGGTCGAATGGGAGATCAACTGGAAGACAAAGTTCCCCCCTGAGTTTCGCGTTCTGCCCGCTAAAGACGGATCACGCTACACGCCTCTTCAACTCTTAGCCGTCCTGCGCGCGCTGAGATACAACGATTACTTTTACTCGCTGTCGTTCCGAGACGTCGACGTAGGGCCGCTTTGGGATACCCGCGACCCTTACTCGTCAACGAGGAGTCATGTAGCATACCTCAGCAGAACCTGTAAGGGCAATTTTCGAGTCGTTCGGCAACGTCAGGGGTTTTTATTGACATGGTTGACTAGGTGTAACTCTGGAGTCAGATGAGGTACAAATTCTTCAGCAAAGTCCAATACTACACCAGGAGTTCCACGCATTAGCCTTCTGTTCGGAAACAATACAGCAGATCGACTTCACCAACTGTACGGCGTCAGTCTCTTCACATAGTGAGAACAGCCGAGAAGCTGCACCCAACTTGCAGTTCCTCACCCCGATCTTGAACTTGTTGCGGTCGGACATTACGAAATGCAGCCACCTTATTCTTGCCCGAAACTCTCTTCTCCAGTCCGACCTCGAGGATATAGGTATGCGGACTTATATTCTTTTATACCGTTTTCCTGCAACCTGGGCATCCTAACAATATCTAGTCGAGACGTTGGAGGCAGGGAAAATTGATGCCCTGGACGTGTCGTCTTGCGGCTTGGGCGAGGCGGAGCTGCGGCACTTGGTTGCACCCTTTCTCGATAGGCCTCAGCCACTATGGTCACTCAACTTGTCCGAGAACCCAGGGCGTCTTCCCGCGGACTTTCTCCCTCAGATGCTGTATAACCTTGTCGAGCTCAGAGAGTTAAATCTCCGAGGGAGCCTACAAGCTGGGTGGGATACTACCACGACACTGATTCCCTCTGAGATCCTCGATCAGCTTGAGTGCCTCGAGGAGCTTGATGTTTCGGGGTTTAAGCTCAACTACGCGACAATTCGTGATCTCGGAGACTTCCTACATCACAGGGCTCGCAACGACCATCGGAAGTACCCTGTGAAACTCCGCAAGCTGGCCCTGAACCACTGCGGCCTGACGGGTAGCGAAGCCGCAAAAATCTGCCGTGCGATGGGCTTTAACAGCGACATGCACCTTTCTCTCAGCGGCAACCCCCTCGAAGACGGAATCGAGGACCTGGCCGACGTCATACGCGCTAGCCAAGTACCGACTGGGCTATACCTGGAGGTTATCGAGTTCAAGGAGGAGAGCAACTACATCCTTCTTATAAGGGCTTTGGCAGAGACAAAGTCTGTCTCGCTGCTCAGTCTCGCAGGAACGGCGCCGACCCCGTCTCTCGACTCGATCCACCAGACATGCAGCACCGAGATCATTGAGGCGCTCAACTACCTCTTCACACACAACAAATCCATCCGCTATCTGGATCTATCCGGCTTCTCCGGCAAGCTAGAAGACGGGCAGTTGGCAAAGGGGTTTGCACGAGCACTCGCCAATCTGTCAGAGAACACCACCATGACGCACCTCAAGATCCGCAACCAAAACTTGCACGAGGATGTGGGAACCCTTGGGCGGGTGCTCACCGAGAATCAAACGCTCCGAGTCCTTGACTGCCAGGACAACAGGCTGAATCTCACCAGCATGAAATTCCTGGTGAGTAGCCTGAAGGAGAACAACAGGATCATTGACTTCCCCTTTACCACAGCAGAGCGCGCGGCCATCTGGAGAAATATCCTCCAAGGCTTCCACAAAACCCCAGCCGGAACCCCATGTCCGCCTAAGGGCGCCGGGCCCGCTGGCAAGCTTAACAACGCGCAAGATGTGATGCTCCGAGATGTGCTCAACCGTCAATTTGACGAGATAGATGAGCACCTCCGACGCAACCGGCTGGCCTTGGAAGAGGCCGCAGGCCAGCTCCTCGACTTTGACATGTCAGCCGACAGTTTGGAGGACATGGAAGACACCTGGCTGGGGCTAGATCCCGACGAGGCCGAGCCCTCTGGTCTCGGATCAGACGACACCACACCAACCACCGTGCACCGTAGCCCGCGTCGCCCAACGGTTCGCTCGTCCTACATCGACATGCCGCTGCCCGCGCCGTATCACGTCCGGCATGGCATCGACGGGCTAGAGAGCCCGACCGAGACGCTCGATCCTCCATCGGAAATATCAACCCCCCCTGAGCTGGAGAGTCCAGAGGAGGCTGTACCGGAGGGCGTTTCGTTCAAGCAAATGATGCATGAATTTAGAGAGTCAGGATTTAATACAACCTGACTAATCACACCACACTACCACCGACCTAATTAGACACCACCAAGCCCTCCTAATTAGATACCATTATAGACAAGACACTAATAAGGAATATGTCGTTTCACGGAACTGGAAACAAGGCGACTCGCTGTAGTGGGCGAGTGAGGAAGGATTTGGTTCCCTTTTTTGTTTTATACCCCTAGCGGAAAGGTCGGTCTTCGACGGGGAGGCGTCTGGGCTGGGAAAGGTGACGGGGAACGGGGGATGGGAACGCGAGTTAGATCCGCATACATTAAGGATTCTATGTGTAAAAATGCAGATAATAATACATGTGGTGTATTGTACATACCTCACTCATCTAAAGTCATCCTAATTACGATGTCATGTTGTGCAGTCTTGCTCTATTTGGTGACGAAAATTGTTTTGTAAGCATTCGATATGCTATTGAGCATGCCTATTAGGGGGCTGACAACACTGATGGGTATTTTGGTCACACAGTAACGAGGTTTGCCATTTCAGCGCCACGCCTACCATTTAACGAAAACCGGTATTATCACACCGTACTGGTGTTGGATAGACATGACATAAATGCAAACTAATTGTTTACAGTATGGTAGGGTATTGCAATGTATATAGTCTGTGAGGGACACCTAAATACATGCTGGGTTTACCTCCCCTTCTTTCCATATTTCCCAACCGTTGCATTCTGGGTAGTAGCAGAGCCCCTGACGGCCACGGCCCCGCCCGGTCCCTCAACCCAAAGGTCCCACGTCCTCTGTCCTACGGCGGCCCCAGTTGAAGCCGCCGCCGTCTCCCGCACACAAACCTTGACCTCCTGGCCCATGAATAACGGGGCAATGTTACGGTAGTCAATGGATTTCAAGGCAGGCTTCTCTGGCGCTCTGCCGGGGCCGCTGACGTCGCGAGTATCGCGGAGGTGGCCACGTAAGGCCGATAGCATGAGAACTAATGTCAGCGGGCCATGGACAAGGCGTTCCGGATAGCCCTCCTGGTTTCGGGCGTAATCAGGGTCAAGGTGAATGGCATGGGCGTTGTATGTTAGGGCGCTGAACTGGAAAAGCAGCCTGGCGTCAGGGACGAGGGTGAAGCTGTATTCAGGACGATGCGGTGCTATTGGGCATGTTAGTGGCCGGGAGGCGCTACAGCGGAGAGGAATAATGGGTATTGCCAGCGGTAAAGAAACAAAGCAGAAGAAACAAAAGAACAAACCCACATCGTATTACTCTCGGTGGTGGTGCCGCGACGCCCTCGCCCTCAGTCTTCGCCGGTCCTCGATTGCGCATGAACACCAACTTCCGTGTCTCCTCTAACCTGACACCGTACTTCTCTATCAGGTTATTGGCAGCTGGCGGGCGCAGGACAGCATCAGTGGGGGCGACGCCGTACTGCCTCCGCACCTCAACAAATACTTTCTCCTCTCCGGGGGTCCTCCCCTGCTTGAGCACCGGCTCCCCGACGCTCTCAACACACCACCCCTTGCTGTCGAACGGGTTGAATCTTATTCCTGGGTTATATCGGATAGACCCTCCCGCCCACATGCGACGCACAAAAGGGGCGCCCGGGGCGTGGTCTGGATCGGTGCCATCGGGCTGCAGCGCCGAGTTGGGTGCTTGGATGGGGAAGTACACGAGGTGGTGGCCCTCGGGGAGGAAAGAAGACTGGGAGAGCCCTTTGCGCGGGAAGCGAGATGTAAGGACGTCAGGGTTGGCGGATGCCTGGGCCGGGAGGTGGTCTTCAAGGGCGAGGTCCAGGAGGTGAGAATTTAGGGGACTGAGGGTATCAATTAAGACTTTGGGGCTGCGTGCAAAGATATCGGATTTTGATTTGGAGATATAGGCGTCTAGGTCCAGATCTAGGTCATTGCTAGACGCATTCGGGGTGGTGGTGCTGTCGCTGTTGCTACTGCTCAACATGCGAAGGGGCCGTGTGAGAATGCGAACAGCCAAGGCGTTGGGGCGGGCGTGCAGGGCGACGCAGAGAAGCGAAGGAGGTCGCATTGTACCTAATTAATACAGCTGGAATGAGGACGGGCTTATAAATCTGGAGTTGGATGTACCCAGCGTTGATGTTACGCCTGTTGGCCGTTGTGTTGAGATCGATGTGAATGAGGTGAAAAGACCCACTTTTCCCTCTCAGCTCTCAGAAGTTGACGAGCTTCTGAAGCCCGGCACCAGGTGTTTCCCCTCAGCACTCAGGGGCACGTGCTTTAACTAAACAAACCACCCCTGAGTTGCGCCTTTCTGCAAGTAGAATCGCGACGTCTACTTGATCATGCAAAAAACATCGATAACCTCTGAATTGTACTCATGATCTGTGCTTCTATTGTTATTGCATCTAGGTAATCTGCTCAAGTAAGTTATAGGTACCTCGGTAGCCTTGCCACAGGGCAGCATCCTCTATTTACCTCCTCTGGTTCTCCCAGCTGCCCAACCATCTCCATTGCTCGGCAACCTTCTCAATGCTCTCAAACAGCGTCTTGACCCTCCCCTCGGGATCATCAAAACGACTGCCCTCGAACTCCACAAAGAACAGGTACTGAAATGGCGCCACCAGACTCGGCAAGCTGTTGATGCTCGTCAGGTTGAGCATTCCCCTCCTAAAGCAGTCAAGGACGTCCACTAGCGCCCCTGGTATCCGATGCGGCACCGTGAACGACACCAGCGACTTATATCTCGCCCCGTACGCATCGTCCCTTCCGTTCTCCCCTCCCCCGTCCTCCCCCTTCTTCCTCCGAATAACAAAAAACCTCGTCGTGTTGTCCTCCCTATCCTCAATACATCTCGCCAGCACTTCCAAGCCACTCGGCCCGGCCGCCAGCTCTCCCGCGACAGCAGCACTAGCCCCGCTCTCATCCGCGGCGGCCATTTCCGCCGCCTTGCTCGTCGAGCTGACATCAATCGTTTCCACTCTTTGCAAGTACTTTGCAAAGAATGCCGCCGTCTGACCAAACGCCTGCGGATGGGAATACACACGCTTGACATGCGCGAGGTCCGTCAGAGGCGTTGCGTGGGGGGCATCATCCCCTCCCACTCCCTTCTCCTTCGCCGGAGCCGCTCTCCCGAGCAAAAAGTGATGCACATCCAAGTAGACCTCGCCGCACACCACGACATCCCCATAGGTACCGGTGCGGTCAGCGAGGCCATCCAGAGTGAATGTGACGGTCCCATGCGTTGAGTTCTCAAAGGGAACGACACCAAAGGCTGCAGCGCCCGATTGCACCGTGTCAAACACCTCTATTCGGGGGCGTCAGTTTCGTAGCGCCAAAATTCAGGGACAGCCCTCCGAAACGAAGCGAAAGGAAAAATAGTAACAGACCTTTGATAGTCGTTGTGGGCATCAGCTCCCACTGCTGCCCGGGAAACGCCGACTTGGTCGCCTGAGGTCGTTGCTAATGCGTCAGCACTTCCTCATGTGCATACAAAGAGGGGCTAATCGTCAAGTACTCAATACCTACCTGGTGAGAGTAGGATGCAAACGGCCCCAGAAAGGCTACCACCCGCTCGTCCTCCCCGGTCAGTTGACTCATCGCCGAAGCAGCTGTCATGCTGGCGGCAGTGCGGTCAGGTCAATCAGAACAAGTTATTGGAGGATGACGGATCAATCCCTTCCAGGATGACACCGCGGGGTTCGAAGAGAGTTGTGGAATAGAAACAGAACTGTCCATTGCATAGATTTTGAAGGAGAATACCTCATTGCTTCCAAATTGAATCATCCGGCAGCTGCATCCGATCTCCGGACCACTGGAGAAGCTCTGATCTCCGCCCCTTGAGAGCTAATGCCCTGGGCCGGTTGTTACAACCCACAAGTCAGTACCCCGCAGTAGCAACAACTCACACTCCCTTTTCTTTTACACGTGGTTCAGCGTTACAGGGCACACATTTTGGACTACTTGCTTTTTGCGAGTTACTATCACAATTAAACGAGTGACGTCGAATTCAGCTACCTAATCCGCCCTATGGTTTCCGGATATAGCTAGAATTCCTGAATCAAGTGCAAAAGAGTGGACGGACGCGCGGCGTTGTCTGAAGCGGCCAGCTCAACAAAGCAAAAGCTGTCTTCAGTCCATTCTTCGGTCAGCCGTGGCCGTAAGTTGCTAATCAATCCCGCTTGAACCGAGCCCTACAACAACAAAGCACCTTGAGCTTTCTCGGTTTCTCAACCTTCATCGGCAATTTCCTGCCTAAAGGGTCAGCAATAATTTACAAAAAGCTGTTGGTAGCACAATCCTACCTCAAATCCGCCATCTCTTGAACTCAAGAAGCCGTCATCGTAGAGCGAAGCGGGCTTGGACGGACAACCGCGTGGGCCTGCTGGCCCGGTGCCTCGGGGAACCCTTTCATCAGCCGCCGCTGAGCTAGCGGGACTTTGCCCGAGCTCTGTAGCTTGGCGGGCGGCTGTTCGGCATGCAGTATCGTCGGCTCGGACGTGGTGGCTTGAGTTCGAGGTCCCTCGTTATCCACGAGGGATTCAAACTGTCAATCTGCAAATACGGTCAATACGCGTCCCGAGATTCGTAATAGGGGGTGTCTCCTTACCGTCGTAGTAATCATCATCGTCATCAGCGTCAGCTAACTGTTCAAAGTTGACTTTGTAGCGGAGAATGCCGCCGATACCACCGAAGCCCTTCACGAACTGATTGCCCTCGGTAGATCGGTCCGACACGAACTCAAGCGTGGTGCCGAAATCCTTGTAATGCTCGGCAATCCACTCCAGGAAGGACTCTTGTGCGACTATTTCCATCTCCTGGCCCGTCTCCTTGTCCATGAACTTATCGCGATTCTCCGCATCCTGCTTCTTGGTGGTGTGGATGACAATCTCGGCGCCGTTGCTGTCCTTCAGGGTTGAGCGGGTGATCTCGAGGTTCTCGAAGACGATCAGGATCTCGACAGCGCCGAGCTCCAGTGCCTTGAGGGTATCCTCGATACCGTAGCAGATACGGCCCGTATCCTGGCTGATTTCCTCAAAGTACTTGCCAATGAGCTTCTTCTCCTGGATGAACTTGACATTGCTCAGCGTCTCCGCTGCCAGCTCGATGGCCTGGTTGAAGCCATTCTCTCCGCCGTAGGACACATCCACAACCTTGATAACCTTGGTGGCGAGACGGTTGTCGAACATATCGGAGGCGTTGAGGTCGTTCTTGAAATCAGCCGAACCAGCCAGGATGATACCGGCGACGTTGGTCTTGTCGTTGGTAATGAAGTTCTGAACGGCCAGCTCAGCAACCTTGCGGACGTAGTTGTGGCGCTTTTCCTCTCTCAGACGGGCGAAACGCAACGCCGACTGACCACCACGACCGTGCTTCTTGGGAAGGTCGACCGAGAACTTGTGCACAATGTCTCGAGTGTTGCCGCTCAGGGTGCCAAACAGTGCTCCGTTACCATCCATGATGATGAAACCAAACTTCTGGTCGGACTCCAGCAGCTCGGCAAGGGCCTCTGTATGGAACTTATTGTCGCAGAGGTACAGTGACGTATTGATGGGCTTGAAGGGCTCGAAGTCGATATTCACCTTCCTCTCCTTGCCCTCCGAGGTCAAGATTTCACCGCAGTAGACAACGAGGCCATTCGGAGGAACCTTGTTGTAGAGCTTGAGGCGCTGCTGGGTTGAGGTAATGGCCGATAGCACAGACTGCCGGTTGACACGCGACTTGATGTTTGACGCAGTACCCTGAAAGACCGGTTAGGCACTCTCCCCGGCTGAACCATGCAAGGACAAGACATACATATTCTTCGGCCAACATCTTTGCAGCTCGGGAAACTTGGTCCTTGGGGGCTAAAAGACATCGAGTGGTCAGCCAAGGTTAGGCTCTAGTAACCGCAGAGGGCACGTAACGTACGAATGATCAGGGAAATCATGCTGGTGCCGTTTCCCCTAGCGGCCTCGAGCCGCTTAATCAGCTTCTTCACCTTCCATATCTCAATCTGCGGAGGCATTGCTTGTTAGCCGGTCCGGACTTCTCCCAAAAGCTAGCTGGCCCCTTCGGTTGGGTCGCAGCGCGAACTCACGTTCTTCTCCGCCTCGCTGGCGTTGGGGTCGCTCATTTTTGGAGAGTGAATCAAAGAAACCCGGGTGCGAATGTGTTATTGTCTTCTTGCCGCCCCTTCTCTCCCGAGATGGGTCTATGTTTTTGTGTGTTTTTTTTTATGGGAAACCGGTCTTGCGCCCAAGTGATTTTGCTGGTGGGGTGGTGATGGAAGGATAAATTTTGCCTCTTGCTGGACAGGCAAGGCGGACCAGGGGCAGGCAGAGGTTGCCCCGCTGCCCCTCGTGGAGCTTGGACCATAAGACCCACGTGATATGGCACTAGGCCAGATCGGGAATGAGGGTTAGTTTCCCACGACTCCCACTGAACGTGCAACGTCCGGTTTTGTTTTGATGGCGGGTTAGATGAGCGATCCGGTTTTCGACTGGTATTCCTTCGTGAAGTCGTCTGGCGCCTTCTCTTCCTTTTCCGGCTTCAGTCTTGTTGACGCGCCTGTTTCCATTAGGGTTGTGACTGGATAAATCTCCCGGATCACCGAAGCCGCCCCACTGAAACCGCCCAAGCCGGAGCCCGAGCCACCGCCCTCACCCAGGCCAAGCCGCCCTCATCGGAGTCAAGCCACCGCCCTCACCGGAGCTACCGCCCTTACCCAGGCCGAGCCGCCCCCGCTAGGCTACCTACGGTTCCGATACCGTGCCCCGAAGAGGAGGGCAAGCCCAACCTCCTGGTCCCGCCAATTTGGTATCTTTCAGCTCAGCTTCTAGGCTTGCTTGCTTGCTCTGGATGTGTCTCCTTTGTCTGCCGTTGCAGCAGTCATCAGGGGCAAAGGTTGTGCAGTATGGGCAGAGGACTTATTTCTAGACGTGCCCTGAATGCATCCTTCTGAGATGCTCAGTTAGGTATCTCTGGTAGTAAATGTATCTTCATATGCCTTGTTAGGTGTTCCTTTTGAGTAAAGGTATCTCCACACTCAGGACAGGGGAAACGTGGTCTCTCTTCGCCTGGTAAATGTATCTGTATATGCCTTGTTAGGTGTTCCTTGCGAGTAAAGGTCTTTCCACACTTAGGACAGGGGAAACCTGGTCTCTCTTCGCCTGGTAGTGGCCTCTCTTCACCTGGTGGTAAATGACTCTTTATATGTGTAGTCAGCCCTAGTTTGCTAAGAAAGGTTCTTTCACATTTAGGACATGGGAGACGTGGCCTCTCTTCACTTGGTAAATGTATCTGTATATGACTTGTTAGGTGTGACTTTCGAGTAAAGGTCTTTTCGCATTTAGGACAGTGGAAGGATAATCTCTCTTCAACTGGTAAATGTGTATGCATATGCTTTGTTAGGGTTTCCTTTTGAGTAAAGGTCCTTTCACACTCAGGACAGGCAAACGATACTGGCTCGCTACTGCTGAAGTTTATCAACCTCTGAAGAATAGGGACGTTCTCTAACACAGTGTTTTCGCCAGAGTGCGTTAAACGGTAGTGGTGAAGTAATGCACCAAGGCTGTTATACGTGATGTTATTATTAGGACAGATGTGGCAGAGTGGTACTGAGACTTGATCAATGCGCTTAACATGAACCCAGTTGCTGATAGGTATTAGTGGAGGGCTGAAGTCAGGAGCTGGTGGCTGGGGAATGATGGTTAGTTGTGCTTCAAGTCCCCAGATTCTGTCTCCCAATGTGTCAGCAGGTCGCCAGAGCCAGTGGTGGATTGGGACCAAGGTGCAAAGAGTCCGGATAGACCACCACCACTCCGGCGTGTAGCTCTTCATTGCCACGTTAGTTAGCTGTGTGTCGACAGTGACTGTGCATTGTGAATGATCGAAATGATTCACCGGATCGAAGATCTCCCCTTCTGGAATCGTAATACCGGTCTTCATGGCCATCCCGTGGTCTTGCTTTCGGCATAAGGAAAATCCGAACTGGTGGTTAGTACACGGGATTATTGGAAGGGACCATCTGTCGAGCAACAGGTAAAAGCAGAGTTCCTCCGGGTCTGTAAAGAAATATCGAATGTCCGCAAGTTGCCTGCAAACGTGGTGTACCATCCAGTACGTTAATCTTACCGCATTGAGATCTTTCTCGCCATGTTCCGTTTCGAAGTGCCTGTTACACTTGTCGCGCATCCGGGATAATCTATCGTCAAAGAACTTAACAGTTGACAAAATATCCCACTCATATTCCTCAGCCTGTACATGAGACAGTGGGTGGAAAGGGTAGAAAACCCGGGGATCTCCCTTTATAGGTGCCTGAACTGTGAAAAAGTGCTCGAAATCGCGCTGAGAAATGTTGTAGGATAGTGCGATGCGTAGACAGGTATTATGAAACTCGGTGGGCGTCTCCAGCATCTGGTGTTTAGCGATGACCTGCCTCCGGTAAGGTGGAAAGAGAGACCGGTAGGATGGTACTCTCTCAGGGCGAGCAATCCCGGTTCTCACCGACTCGAGAAGTTCTGTCAGTTCTGCTTCCGTCATCTCACCATAGCTGGCGGCGCGTATCTCGTGATTGGAAAATAAGGGGTATGACGCTGATAGCGCAGCTGCATTACACTGTGCGTTGTAAATCCAGGTTAACTTCTGCTCACGAACTTGGAAAGGTAGCTTCTTATCCCGTGAGACTCTCGTGAACTCGCAGCTCAACGGGAGCGCTAGTGGTCCATGTTGGCGTTTAGCCCAGTTCAGGGTTGTCGCGACCATGCCAACGTTTGGGGGGGCGTGGTAACGGGGTGAGCCATCAAATAATGTCATCATGTAATAGCTTTCGACCGATTTGGAGAACGGCCCTGGTGTCGCCGAAAGGGGGACTCCGCTGTAGATACACCACTGGACCACGTTTTCACCATGGCGGTCCAGTGACTTGATCAGGTTATCGGTAATCAATGTAGTCAACTCCTTACCGATATCGTCTGTCCAGGAAAGATAATGGGGCTCTGTTTGTTTGACATTTTGCCTCACCGCTTCACAGATGGTATCTTTGGCAAAATCCTGCGTCATCAACGGATTTGGGTCAACGTATGGGAAAGGCTGTTGCCCCCCCTCGAATCAACACAGTGTTGGTATCGGGGTTTTCGTCGGGGCTGTTGCCGAAGACTTCGTCAACGGGGGCGAGCTTGCTCTTCTTGCTGTCAGGGGGGGAGAGAAGGGGTTCGTCTGTAGCGCGCAGGCGCTTCTGGTTGTTATTATGGGCCGCAGCGTTGCTGCCAGGGGTTAAGCCGGAAAGAAGGGGCTCGTTGGTATCGTAGCTGACAGCGTTGCTCCCAGGGGTCGAGCCGGAAGAAAGGGGCTCGTTGGTATCGTTGCTGCCAGGGGTCAAGCTCCCCTGGAGAAGTGCACGGGAAGCCATCTCGAGGAGTGCCCGGAAAGGCGTGGTGGTAGAAAGAGACGTGGTGGTGTATTCAGGGTGGTATACGAGAGTATCGAGAGAGTATCAAGAGCTACCGAGCTTGGGGGCTATAGACAGCGTAATGGTGTAGGAGAAATGTCCGGTCTGTCAAGCATCCACAAAGATGTCGACGGTCCTCTATAATGGGTAGGGACGACCAGTGTAGCATCACGTCATCCTCCCCAAGAACGCTTCTTGTTATTGCCCCTGATACCTCCAACTCAGGGGGGGGAGACCCCGGCCTGTCTTGCACAACATAGTTGTAATTCCACCTCTCCCCTCGTAAATTAGTTTCGTTCGCCTGTGATGGTCAGAGATCCACAAGATGGTGTTCCTCTGTGATGGGTATGAACGACCGGTATAGCTTCACGTCATTCTTCTTCAACAGCGCTTCTAGTAGAGGCCCTAGATACACCCAAACTAGCGAGAGAAGACCTCCGCCTTCCTTGCATAACATGATTACAATACAGTATCGTTCGCCTGGAATTGGTGCATGTGGCTAACACGATGATTTTGGCGTCTGAGAAGGCTTGGCAATGATTCGGAGTGGACGAATGGGTTCTACCTTGATGATTCCTTCCTCCGGCAGGCTTGAGTGGGTACGCCCAAACCAAATCCTTTAAAGCACATTCCCCTCCCAATTCCCCGTTCTCGATTTCCTCTTCTCCTTGTCAACTTCCGGACCGAGTAAGTTACACCTCACTCTCGTGCTTCAACAGCCCTGCACGATCCTGGGATACTGCCTGGCTCTATGCCGTCCCTTCTTCATATTTCCAGCGCGTACCAAATGCCCTCGCACACCAAACTTGCCTTGGAGGACACGAAGTGCCCTTTCGAGCTTGCCCATCTCCAGCCTACCCCTTTTCAAGCTACCCCTTTTCGAATCGAATCGCACTGTTACAATCTACCTACCCATCACCTTTCCACGAGAATGTTACTAACCTGCCCGTTTTTATAGACTTCCTCAACCTTTCGAAATCGGTTTTTATAGACTTCCTTTACCTTTCGAAATCGCTCGCCTTCGGGCATCGTCTGCGTACGTACATGCACATATACGGCTATCATACATCATAGGACTAATAATTACATAGAACCCAGCCTTCACCAACCTCTCGGCCTTCGGGCAAAGCTTTCTCTCTCCGGCCTCCGGCCCACACTCTCCCGGCCTTTGGCCAGAACCTCGGTATGCACAGCTCATCCACGCCACCCAGTCACGAACACTTGGCCCTCACAAATCGTGCCCTTCCCACCCACACAACTCGCAACAGCCCGAACCCCTATCGTCCCTGGCACAAACTTGTGTCTCTCTCTTCCTCTTCACTAGAGCCCGAGAGCCTCAAATCGAGGCCACCAGCAATACCTAGCCTTGATCCTCTCATCGGCAATCTTTGGCGGAATATCACTCTCTAACCGTCGTACAGAGCCGACACAACAGTACGAACTCTCAGGCGTCTATAACAAACTGCATCGATGTATTAACATTTTAGTGGCTGATAACAACAACGCCGGCGGCGACGCACCCCCGTCCCCCTCCAAAAACGTAAGTCACACTCTGCTGTTCCTGTCCCCTCCCCTGCTCTACTCGGGTTCGGATCCCGTCTCTAGTCCCATATCACTCAATATCCCACCCGCGATGCGCAACTGTTAGCTGACGTGGGCTACATGTATAGAACAAAGGCGGTGGCCGTGGCGGTGGCCGTGGCGGGGGGGGGTGGGGGGGGTCGCGCCTGGCGTTCGCGGCCGGAGCCGTCCCCCTTGGCCGGGGTTTCGTTGATCGGCGGTACGTCATCACTCTATCACTGGACCCCCTTTCTCCCGCCGTCTCACGTGTTGAGACTTTTCACTTCCTCCATCTGGATTGAGGGTAGTAGCTAACGTGTATTCTCTACAGCTGGTGTGGACCCAAGTTCGGCCGCGGCCGGGTCTTCAGCATTTGCGGTTCGTCCTCCTTTCATCTATATCTGTCGTCTCAAGAGGCTCAAAAGTGCTTCTGCTCCTGAGACGCAAGAGCATATCCCATGCAGGACATTCGCCAAGGCTAATATCTGCGGTAGACTGCGATATTTACTACATAAACATGCGAACCAGAAAGTATGGAACATGCAGTGGGCCTTTACTTGTGTAACGTGAAATAACAAATGGCAGCGTCGCATAATGCAGCATTCGCGCCGGAAGGGCGGGCACGAGTCCTTGGAGGAGCTCCGCACCCGGCGAGTACGTATCTACCTATTCACATAAGCCTACTCCCAACATGCCTCTGCCCTGGCCCTTCTATCAATGCACCCGGGAAGGTAGGCAACATATCATATTCGCTAACATTGACTACTACAAGCTCAGCTTCTCGAAAGACACCAGGAGGAGCTCGAGGACATCGACGGTGAGTACATTAGAGGGTTAGGGTTATGTAAGCTGACATATATCACAGCCCAAATTGCCGCCAAGGAGGCCGAAGAGGAGGAGGAGGATAACTCCCCCGATGCAGGTGGCGACGTCCCCGTGAGTCTGTCCTGCGTATATATTAATATACCAGATGTATGGGTCAAACGGGCATCCGCCGGTAAGTGCTCATCTGTTTTCATTTTTCTGGTTAATGCTGACATGAACTTGGCAGCCCGGATCAGGTGGCGCGGCCGCAGCCGCGGCTGCCTAAGGTCGCACTTGGCGCCCTTTTTTGGGAATTCTTGGTCCGATCATGAGTATGATTTTCGTCATCCAGAGTGCGCAGCCGCCGACGACATACAAACACGGCGCAAACCACACCCGCCAGGTAGATCCTACACAGGGTCCCGGCCTCTCTAGTTGCTATGGCATCTTCCATTCCTCTTCAAATTGCCGAGACTATCCAGACAGCACACATCAATCGCCACCCGTCGCCAGCACACGACATCAACCCGTCAACCGCCGCGTCGCGCCAAGAGCCTGTGACGCTCGAAAAGAAGCACAGTCCCCTATTCCCTGACGAAGGCATTGATGAGGATGACGATGAAGAGGATGTTCCGTACAGCGTCCTGAGGCCGAAACCGCGGCGCGCCCAACTACCGCCAATTCCAGACCTGCGGTACGAGCAGAGCTACCTCCACAGCATACGGAATGCCGATACGTGGTGGCGGGTGGTCTGGATCACGACGAGAGACCAGGTATGTATCCATATCCTCGGGGGTTCTAGCACCCGGCGCGAACTAACGGCGGATAGGTCATGATGCCCTTGATGCAGGGCGTCGTGTATAATCTTGCGATATGTGGCTGGCAGTACTGGAACAAGAGTGCGCAGCTCAGTGGCTCGTCGCTTGGGGCAAGGGCACGGCGGTGGTGGTACGGCGTGAATAACTGGAAGATCCCACCGCAAACACCGAGGTGGAAGAAGTGAAGCTGTACAACTAAGGGGAGGACTGTGGTTCCCCAGCCCGGTGAAGATGATGCCTTGTTCTTCCCAAGGTAAGCCGTAGCTTCAGATGTTACGGCTATATCGCATTCTCGAGTGGCCTCGCTACATGGTCAAGTAGGGTCTAATTATGGAATGAGCATTCATTGCCTTACTATTCTGGCACAGGCTGGGCAAGGGTTTCCCCACATCCCTTTCATATGGAGCACAGTTGTACACGCTCTTTTTGGGCCTTCGTACAGCATTCGCCTTGTGTATAACTGCTATCTGTCATGTCACTACGTTTCATCGACTCGAGGGCTGCCATCATCGAATATCCACGGCATCTATTGCGGTGGAAGGCTCAGCCCAACTCCACCTCCCACCTCCATAAAAACTGCTCCCACGTCCTTTTCGGCCTCCTCATGATCTAGACAAGCTTAACTGGGGACGATAACAACCGAACCAACACCGTAAATCCCAACTGCCGTTTTGGTCATATCTTTCGTAATAACCCGCAAAACTCCTGCCAAGCGCCCGTTGCACAAACCCACACCATTAAACACCAAATGTAAGGGCCGATCTTAGAGCCTCCACTAGGAGCCCAAGTCGATCGACACAGCGACATGCTGTGGCTTCTCCGGGCTTCCCCTAAAAGCCAGAGAGGTCGGCGTCCCACTTGACGGCGTCAGGGGCGCCTTGACGGGTGGACTTGCCGAGATGTCCATTGCCTTCGTGGTGGTAAAGGACTCGCCAGGCGGCGAAACAACTTGCTTGGTAGCTACAGCGATGACCTCGGCAGCAGGGCCTTCGGGCTCGTGCACGAGCTGGGCTGGCTCGTCAGCGACGTCGGTCGAATCGCCGCGGTTGAAGTCAGACTCATCCTTTTCGTCATCTTCATCGCTGACAATGATATTCCGGTGCGCAGCACGGGGGTGCTTGGTCAGTTTTTGCTGCTTGCTAATAGATGCGAGCACGGGTGGGCCTGGTATTTTCTTGGCCTTGTTGTTTTCATCGAATGCGACGCGGATCGGGAAGGTGAGCATGAAACGTTCATCCGCCTCGTCCTCCACGCCCTCGACTAGCTCATCGTCCATCACGACATCTTCATCAAATTCGTCTTCTTCCTCGTCTTCCTCTTCGGGCACATGCTCGTCCTCCTCGTCATCTCCCAATTCCGGCGAGCTGCCCCCATCTTCGTCATCGGAATCATACTCTTGGCTCTTTCGTTTTTTCGTCGCCCATCCGTTCATGCTATGGTTCACAGCAGCAGACCGCCGAGGGCGGCCCGTCGGCCCGACGGCATCCCCATGGCCTGAATCTCCATCACCTTGTACACTCCCGGGAGCGCTTAGAGGCCCGTCGCTGGTGTTCTCCGCATTGAGTCGCGTCGGCGCCCTGATTTGACGCCCACTAGCAGTTGTGACAGGTCCGCTGGGCTCGGCAGGGGTGTGATTTCGTGTGTTGCGCGTGGACCGACGGTTGGTCGAGTCCGAGTAGAAGTCCTCCTCGTCCTCAGAATACGTGTACTTCATGCGCTTTCCTCTTGTGCGACCTTCGTAGAGCGACATGCCCACCTCCGGACGCTTGAACTGCTCTTTCCGCATCTGGCGATACTCTCGTCGTCGGCGCTTCTCCTCGGTTGCTTCAAACCGGGGAATGCTGCTGGTGATTCGCTTAGCGAGGGCTTTGGCCTTGGGCCCTGTGTGCTGGGTCTCGAGCTTCTCGCCGAGAGCCTTGAGCTCGTCGATCGTGCCCGCGATGCTCCACCAAGTGCGCTGGATACCCGCCGGGTTGCTCTCTCTGTAGACACGAAATGCAGTATCGTCGTTTCCTTCGATCAGGAAGTAGCGGCGCTTTTCGCCGTCGCTGCCCCAAGGCTGTACGCTCAAGGGGATGTTTAGGTCCTCGTCGTGGCGGTTTTTGTATTGCACATTGATCATGGACTTGACCGCGTCCGAGGAAGCAAGTGTCCATTGAACAAGAGTCCGCAGGAGGGTGAGCTACAACAGCTACATGTTAGCGGGGTGCCCTATCGATGCGTGGCGCGAAATATCAATGACATACCCGCTGGATCGGATTCATGGTACCAAAGGTCGCTGAGCCTGAGAGGGGGTTCTGGCTCTCCCAGTCCTTCGCCCATTGGCCCTTGTGCGACTGAATCGCCTCCTCCAGGGCACGATTGTAATGTCCAGGCCTACCCAACACCATATGTTAGGGGATCCGGGAAGGAAGAGCGCTTCATAGCTGCGCGGGGGGAGTAAGAGCTTACTTGACATCTTGCTTGCGGTTCAGCAGCAGACCCAGCAGCGCGCATAAGAACTGCTCGACGCGCTCGCCCGGAAGTGTCTCGACAACGTCGCGCTCGAGCTCCTGCGGGCCAAAATTCGGGAGACTCTTGGGAAATGCGTCGGTGAACCGGGCGCGGAACATGACAATAAACTGGCAGTTGAAGAAAGTTAGCAAGGCTGTCCCGTTTAGGGGAGGGGCGGCGCCGCGCGCGCGACATTTCGCGTCACAGCGGCGCGAAGACGCGAGCGATGGCGTCAACACGTACAGCGACATCTGGATTGTCGGCCAAGACATATTCGTGGGGTGGCGAAGGCTCCCTCTTGACCTTGGGCGGAGTTGTCTCCTTGGGCTCTAACGCCGGGTTTTTGTCGACCTTGTGGAAGAACTTTAGGATCCCATGCTGCTCCTCCAATTGGATATCTGATTCATCATCTGAGGGAGGCGCCGACAGAGAGGAAATCGATGACAGTTCGGAAGAATCGTCGTCGGCCATTTTTGTGGTGTTGACACGACTTGGTTGTGCTGTCGCCGTTTGTTGGTGAGGTTGAGGAACGGCCTGGGAGTGGGTGGAAGGAAGGTGAGGAGCACTGGTGACGGAGATCGGCTGCAAGAAATTACGTACCGGCCAACATTAGGCCCTCCCGGCCTACGGTTCTCAGAGCACGGGGAACTTAATAGGTGGATTCGACTAAAACTACTTGACAAAGCCTGGAATAATCCTCCTCGCCCGCAAGGCTGGGAGGCCTGGCAAACTCGTTGTTCGACACTCCCTCAACCTTAGCTTCCTAAGCCCGCCTGCATGCCACAGGTTCGTCTTCGCCGCCACCATCACCACCTCCTGATTCGTCAAAAGATAATGCCAGTCCCCTTACTCCTTTCGGGAAATTCTAGGCTAGAACGACCATGAAGCTTTAGCTATGTCGGACAAACAGAGGTCACGGAGTAGAGCTGAGGTGCGACGGTATGTTTCTGATGAGACGCTGGGTCACCGACACCCAAGTCACTGTTGTGGAGGTGGTTAAGTAGAGTTTCCAGGTTATTGGGACATGCCATAAGGTCGGTGAGGAGTTCTGAGCACGGCTGGCCTCGCAGATCATTGAGCCGGCTTATATCCCCATTCGGCTCGGCAACCTGCAGCGCTTTCAAGGGATGAAGCCATACCCAACGTGATTGCCACCCCGCACTGGCGGATAGCTAGATGTATTTCAGCTCACCTCACCAGCCAACTTCCTCGCTTTTTGGTCTCCGATAAGAGCGATGATTCATCCCGCGTGTAATGCGATCCGCAAAACTGTTGAGGGGCTCTCACTCACCCGCCGCAATAGATTTTATCGAATGACTCGGCCAACCAGTCTGGTGATACCCCGATGGGCGGGAGCGCGAATAATCACATCGTATGCCTTCATCCCGTCGGCAGCAAACGGGGCACGCGACAGTGAACTCCCGACACGCAGTTCCCTCAGTCCCACCAGGCTGAAGCACCGCAGGGTCGTAAGCCGTGTGTGAAATTGACGGAAGGTGTTCTGAACCATTGGGCTGCACTTGCGCAGGCTGGAAAACACCCTGGCTCAGAAGTTCGGCGGCCTGCGTGATTGATTGAAGCTGTCGCTGGGGCTGGGATGCTTGCACAATTCCACTGACCGCTTGATCAGAGGGATGGCACCCAAACACCTCACTCCCGTCCCGGTCCCACATCGCAACAATCAACAACGATGGGCCAAACTCATGGAATAAAACAATACAAAAACCATCAAAAAACAGTCCGACGGCTCAGATTTGAGCGCATCCAGCATGAACACATGTAGAGCCTGTACCGAATTAGAGGGCAGTCATTTAAATGGAGAGGAGCGAATGAAATTATGCGACATACAGGTCAGTAGTGTCCGGAGGGACGGGTTGGTAGTCCTGGAGAACATCATGAGACCTACGCGGTTCTCTTGTGAGGTTGTGAGGTGCAAAGGTTCGGAAAGTTTAATGGTTGGCGGTTGGCTCTTGCTTTCTGTCCTGACCTCCCTACTGTGCGGACATGCGTGCCCAATCTAGCTGTACACTGTGGCTATCCACTCGACGGCGCGAGGCAAGCCACAGCTGGCACAGCTGGCACAGCCCCACTTTCGTTAGGGCGCACCGGGGTTCGTTGGTGTGGGCAGTCCACACAATTTTTCAAAATTGATTCTTGGTCGGCTTAGACGAATGTCTACATCTCAACCTCCTCTCTACCATCGAGAATCAACCCAGGCCTTATCTTCCACATTCAAGTAGGAAGGACAAGATGGGTCGCGTCGTAAGTTGTATTCAGAATATTCAATCGCCAATTGTCGCTGCGGGTTGCTCGCCACTTCGCAACGAAACGTCACGGCAGCCACGAGCGACATCGAGGTGGATTTTGCTAATCTGATTCTCATGACTCCAGATTCGCAACCAGCGTAAGGGCCGCGGCAGCATCTTCACCGCCAACACCCGCCTCCGAAAGGCTCCCGCGAAGTTCCGCTCCCTCGATTTCTCCGAGCGCCATGGATACATCCGTGGTATCGTGAAGGAGATCATCCACGACCCCGGTCGTGGTGCTCCCCTCGCGCGCGTCGTCTTCAACTCCCCCTACAAGTTCAAGAAGACCGCTGAGACCTTCATTGCCAACGAGGGCATGTACACCGGCCAGTTCATCTATGCCGGCAAGAACGCCGCCCTGACCGTCGGCAACGTCCTGCCCCTCGGCTCCGTCCCTGAGGGTACCGTCGTCTCCAACGTCGAGGAGAAGGTCGGTGACCGTGGCACTCTCGGTCGCACTTCCGGCAACTACATCACCGTTGTCGGCCACAACCCCGATGAGGGCAAGACCCGCATCAAGCTCCCCTCCGGCGCAAAGAAGGTTGTCAGCAGCAGCTCGCGTGGTATGATCGGTATCGTCGCTGGCGGTGGCCGAACAGACAAGCCCCTCCTCAGTACGTGCTCCTGGGGTGGATGGATATATTTTTACGGTGGCAGAAGGTTCTGACACATCACAGAGGCGTCGCGTGCCAAGCACAAGTTCGCTGTCAAGAGAAACCGCTGGCCCAAGACTCGTGGTGTTGCCATGAACCCCGTCGACCATCCTCACGGTGGTGTAAGTTTTGCAGGCTCCTGCAACTTGCAATTGTATCTGACATGCTGCTACAGGGTAACCATCAACATATTGGTAAGGCGTCTACCATCTCGAGGTACGCCTCCAAGGGACAGAAGGCTGGTCTTATTGCTGCGAGAAGAACGGGTCTGCTTCGTGGTACCCAGAAGGTCAAGGATTAAGTCTTTCACGGTTCTCATCTGGGCAGGGGTTCACGGGTTGCATTGGTCTTTGCTGCTTGGTAGTTACGGTACTGCAAAGGCAGAGGACTTGCTGTTTTCGCAAGCATCATGGCCGTACGGGAATAAAACAAAATACCAAAAAGCAGACGGGAGTTCGGACCATGAGGTCACACATCGTCGTGTATGAAGAGCTCCCGGGAGACAATAATGATGCAATGCCAGTGACAGTTGTCAAGGAATTCATGTTTTTGGGAGTGAGATCAAGACCAGCCGAAGCGGTGCAGCCGTGATGGCCATGTCCAATGATCTATCTGATGGAGCTGTCTCGCCATTTGGGGCTGCTCATGGTGTCATCAACTCGGACGTAGATTATACCTAGTCTCACATTTCCATTTATAGTCGAATAACCCTTTTCAGGTTCAAATTTTCAGACAATACTTCTAATGCCCTGCCGCAAGCCACTTGCCAATACCTAAGCCCATCGTTGTTGGACGGTTTGTTGGGACTTGCAATCGCAACAGGTAAGCTGTCTGGTGCTCGAAAAGGCTTTGACAATGGAGCAGGTCATCAGAGGCCTGCCTCTCTCTTTGGACGTGCCTGTAAAAGCAGGGGTGTTAAGCTCGGCGAAAACGATCAGAGCCGATGTCCGGCGAGCAGGCGCCACCCCCACCATCCAAGCCTGCCCCGCCTTCCGAGCGAGCTTTACCGGGCAGATTGTAACGAGTGTGTAGCTTTCTTTCCACCATCAACACCTAAAGACATTCCGCCTGATTCATACCAGATACCTTTCAGACAGCATGGCTACCAAGGATTACCGACTCGTTTGCCTCGAGAACCCCCTCCTCGGCAAGTAGAAATCTCCTGCCAGTGCCAATTTTGGCACCCCAGACACCCTCCCTGCTCCATGGTGTATCCACTGGGGAGGACATGCGCTGACAGTTCTCTCCAGACATCCAAGCTGTCGGCGACGAGGCTCTCCTAGAGAAGTATGGCCTCAAGGCCAATGACGCCATCCTGGCCGAGGAGAAGCACCAGGGCATCTTTGAGGACCTGCTCAACAACTACGACGCCAAGCTGATCGCTGGCGGTGCCGCGCAGAACACGGCTCGTGGAGCCCAGTATATCCTTCCTCCCAACAGCGTGGTCTACCTCGGTGGTGTCGGTGACGACAAGTATGCCGCCATCCTCCACGACGCCGTCAAGCAGGCCGGCCTGCGTGTCGAGTACCGTGTCGACCCCAAGGTGCAGACAGGCCGTTGCGGCGTTGTCATCACCGGCCACAACCGCAGCATGTGCACCGAGCTGGGCGCTGCTAACCACTATGACCTTGAGCACCTCAAGAAGCCGGAGGTCTGGTCGCTTGTCGAGAACGCCGAGGTTTACTACGTTGGCGGCTACCACTTCACTGGTAGGCCCTCATGCCCCCCTATACGGAAACAGCTCCTTGAAACTGACACTCACCTCACTAGTTTGCCCGCCCGCTATCATGGAGCTGTGCAAGCAGGCCGCGGAGCGCAACAAGCCTCTTATTCTCTCCCTCTCGGCGCCGTTCATCGCGCAGTTCTTCAAGGAGCCCCTCGACGCTTCTGCCCCTTACTGGGACTACGTTATCGGCAACGAGGGCGAGGCGGCGGCCTACTCCGAGTCTCACGGCCTCGGTCTCACCGACGTCAAGGAGATTGCCAAGGCGCTCGCAAATCTGCCCAAGGTCAACACGCAGCGAAAGCGCGTTGCCATCATCACCCAGGGCACTGAGCCGACCATCGTTGCCGTTCAAGGCGAGGATGCCGTCAAGGAGTACCCCGTCCACGAGATCGCTAAGGAGCAGATCTGTGATACCAACGGCGCTGGTGATGCCTTTGCCGGCGGGTTCTGCGCTGGTGTCGTCGATGGCAAGTCTCTCGATGAAAGCGTTCACTTTGGCCAGTGGCTCGCTCGCCTGAGCATTCAGGAACTTGGTCCTTCGTAAGTCACGGAACTTCGCTTGATACATTCCTCTCGGCTCGCTAATAATTCAACTAGGTACCCGTTCCCCAAGCAGACTCCCCCCACCAACTAGAGCGCTCACGCTTGAGCGAGGAGGCTACAATATGCCGGCCAACCGCTCATTTCCTCTCCTTTTTTCGGCGTTGGAAGGGCATTGGGCAAAAGCAGGGTAAAGGAAAGGTTTCAACAACGGAGCAAAGAGTTCATTCTTGCGTGAGTCTGTGTGTGTGGGAAAATCATTGGCTTTTTCAGTCGAAATTCAACTTCCATGGTTCCCCATCCTATATCCTCTGGGCAAAGGTAGAGCAAGAGGAGCAAGATAAAAGGAGAAGAAGGAGGAGACAGAGAATAAAATCTCCGTGATAGACACCCTGATGCAAGTCGGGTGCAAACAACTCTGGTGCAACTGTTTCGCACCAGAAATGAAGAAATTGGCAAGGAAAGACAAATGGTACAATTTTCGCGACCCAAAGGCCCTGAGCGACCGGTTTAGTTCGTCCTGGGTGTGTGTCAGTAACGAAAGACATTGACAAGTCAGGGAGCAGGATATCTTTGGGTCTGAACATACCGTCAGCTCATCGATGGCATGCGAGTGAACCCATACATCCATGTAGAAGGGGAAAACGCGTGGCTCAGTTCATAGCCATGGCAGGACTCGCTAAGCTAGAGAGGCTGGCTGTTTGTACCATGAGAAGGGAGAGTGATTTTGCGACAGTGTTGACTCTTTACTTCGGCTTTGGTTTCCCGTTCCAGTCGACCCTTGTGCCCTTCGCAGATGTCAGATGAGGCATGGTAGGAACTACCGGGACGATCCTGTTACTGCCATCAACCCTTGGAACCGAGCTATCAAACGTTCCCGCGCCGGCAGATCTGGGACCTTGATAGTTGCTCCAGGAATTTATCGCTGCTTGCCTCTCGTAGTCTTGAGGTGCGACATCAGCATGGGACCGGTGGATTGGGAAGTTTTGGCCGCCATCACCACGTCCGGTGGTTGCCAGGTCGTATCCCGCTCCGTTTCCATAGACAGTCCCCTGTAGCCCAGAAAGCCCCGGGGGCATGCTAGGTGAGTAACCCGAAGTGTGCATCGAAGTAAAGGAGCCGGGAAATCCAGGCGATTGCTGTCCTTGGTATGGGTATGCTTGTGCATGCGCCATCGGCACTCCCCAGGCCGAATTTACTGGTGGAAGACTGGAATCGGCAGAGAATCCTGTCAATGAGAACGGAGAATTCTGGGCCGGGTGACCAGTCGCCACAGGAACCTGGGACGTTCCTTGTTGCCAGGGACCTGAAGGAGAAGATAGCGATGATGATTTCTTGCTATGCGAGGCCGAGCCGCTGCTCGCCTCTGGCCACATCTGCCTGATATTCTGTGCCTGCAAGGACTGGTCTCGGACCGCCATGGACGCGAGTGCAGTTTGCGCTGCCCAATCTTGCGGGCCGTGGTATGCGAACGGCGACGCAGCAAACGAGCCGCTAAGACGAGCCTGGCTCACCGGCTCTCCACTGCGAGATGCAAATGATTCGCTCATCCTAGGAACACCTGGAGCGCCTCTCGGGCTGCCTGAGCTAGCTGGACGAGAATCCCATCCGTTACTAGGGCTTCGTAGAGTCCCTAGATCCCGAAGACTAGGGTCCTTAGGTGCAGTGGGGAAGAAATAGTTCCAGGGTAAGCTCGGGAACGTCTTGGACGTAGCAGAGCCCGGAGCAGGACTCGTAGAGGCAGCACCAAAGACCTCAGCTGCTGTTTTTGATCCCATGCCATAGGATGTGTCCTCTGGGCCAGGTTCCGCTTGGCCAGCAGGGCGCTCTGGCGGGACCAGGAATTCGTTTAAGATCTGGAAAAGCTGAGTATCGATGGGAAACTCGGACCCAGAGGCTACCACTGCTACATCTGGAGCTACCGTGGGTTGACGGTTAGCATCACGGGTATTTGCCACAGCAGGCCGATAGAACTCCCCGTCATCAGAGAAGTCCTCCGAGTCAGTGGCAACAGGTACTGCTGCTGCTGCTGCTGCGGGCATGTTCGGAGCGGGTTCCTTGGGGGTTAGCACCGCGGCGGGAAGAGGAGCTGCAGCGGCAAGGGTGCCAGCAGAGTCAACAGGAGGGCCATGTGACTGTGCCATTGATGGATTCCAGGCTGCTTTCGACGGCTTTACCCCTTCCACGTACGAGAAAGATTTTGACCCTTCCGACAGAATGATAGGGAATGAGCTGTCCTGAGATAAACGAAGTCCACAAAGTACCGCGTCAAATACTCGAACGGAAGCGGCATTATCCGCTGTGCGGTCAGCGCTGGAGACTTCATCAGCTGGTGGCTTGAGCTTTTTCTCCAAAGCGTCATAGCGCAGTTGGCAACCCTCGTAGAGTTCAGGACCATTCAGACACTTCATTCCAATGGTTTCCTCGTCCTCCGGAAAGAGCCAAGAGACTGATGTTTTATCGCTGATGTCGGTCAGAAGGTCGAGCAGGAGTGTCAGAGTATGCGCGAGTGATTTGCACATGTTTCCAAACTGCGGCTGCAGATGCTCCCGATAGTCGTCGAGGTCCGAGGTGTAGAAACACAGCCAAGTCATGTAGACACGGAATAGAGGCAATATGCGACAGAAGGTGGGCGTGAACTTGACTGCATTTCCCCCTCCGGCTGAGACAGCTGCATCCTTGGCAACGGCTTGTAAGGGCTTCTGCTGGACAATATCCTCGAGTTCCCCTGAAAGCAGCCGCGAGATGGTGTAGATAGTTCGGGCATTCAGCTGGAGGACAAACTGGCAGGATCGAGACCTGGCATCCGTCCAGTCGGTCTGTATCCCGGCCATTCCAGCGACATAGGCAGTGATGTTAATTAGAACCATTTTGAGCAAGATCTTGTCGACATCACCCTCGTTGTCGGCTTTCAGAGTCATGGCGAGACGGTGATCAACCTCGCCCTCCAATTCTTTCCTTCCGGGGAACTCGTCTCCTTTGTAGTAGAATGCGTGAAGCTTGACAAACCAGTTCACCATCGCGTCGAGGCTACCCTTCGCGCCACCACCTCCCTTCTGTTGCCGAAGATCGCGAAACTCTCGCTCAAGGTTTTGTTTCGCGAGTGGGTGCGGACGATCGCACGCCATGGCGCGATACATGTTGTAAACGATTTCAAGATGGTTCTCGGCTTCAGCGTATATGACTCCGGATTGGTGGTACCCATACCCAGACTCTGGCATCAACTCGTTGGCCAGGGTATAATAGGTCAGGGCCGTCTCGAAGGAGCGGTCCTTTGACCGCACAAGCGCGCGATATCTGGATAAGTCGCCCAAGTATATGAGGGTCCTGTGGAAGGAGGCGTTGACAAGTTCCAAGACCTCTGGGTCCGCATTGCGAGAAGGGACTTCGGCTGGCCCGAGCGGATCGTCAAACTTGACTTTGCGAGCAACCCGGTCTAGGCCCTTGACCTTGAAGTGGCCGCAGAAACGCTGCAAGTAGGCCCTGTAGAATGATAGCGATAGCATCAAGAAGCCGGTGTATTGCTTCTCCACTTTCCGCTTGAGCACGGCAAGACCGGCCTCATGGAGCCAACTTATCACCTTGCGGTAGGTTTTGGTAATGTTGACGTGTGTCTGCCAAAGGCAGCTTTCGACCTTCCTGTCTTCGGCAGCAGCTGCACGGATATCGACCCAGATGATCTCGAGGGAATAGAGCCGGTACCTGGGATGGTTAGCAGCGGCACTTCTGCAGGGGAGATAGCATGCGCGCACTTTTTCATGAGTTCTTCCACCTTGTCAAAGCAACCCATGGCCATGTCGATTTCTTCTCCAGCATTCTGGATTTTGCTAAGCTCCTTGTCGATCGCGCTGCGCAGCCGTTGCGCAGACCTAAATTGTTGCTTGTTAGCGATCTGCAGTATTCGCGAAGGCTTCACCAGCGGACAGCGCAAAGCAAAAAAGCATTGCGCCTACTCCGAGCGCCAGAGAAACCGACTGGTCCAGGGCGACAACATACTTCCAATGCTGATCGATAATCTCCTTCGGATCCTTGGGGTTTGTCGCAACCGCGTCCGAGGCCGTGGGTGGCGCCATCGCCGTCGCCGTCGATGATACAGCGGCCGCGGCCTTGGCGTTGGGTACCGGCGCCGCCATTGCTGCTATGATGCAACTGCGAGGGCTCGCAGGCTCGAAGCAAGGGCTGCGGGCGTTTAAAAGGTCGGTCGTGCAGCTAGGTTTGCGGGAGCCCAGGGCTCAGAAACTTAGCTCACACGAACTCGAGGAAAAACCGTGGCTCCGCAGATGCGATCCATCGGTTGTTGACAGCCCGTAGGAAGCACATTGGGAGGGGGATGAAAATCTCAGCGTTGTTATACGGTCAGTGCTCGCAAACGCACAGCTCGACATGCGTGGTGATGGGGATGAGAAGAGCATTCGGCGGGCGAGTCTTGAAGTTGGAGCCCACAGCCCCTCCCAATCTCCATTCCGGCCAACAGCGCCTTGGCCCGTGCGATCTTCAGGCTCGACTTAGCTGAGGCCCAGTCAAAAAAGGGTCTCCTCACTCAGTGCAAAGAGACATTGAAGATTATCACACTATTCCCAAGCAACAAGTCACTATGTACATTGCAGCAGACTTTGGTATACTGTAATAAATCTTGTAAACTTTCGTTTGTTATAAAACTCTCTCAGAGATACATCGTGGCCTGTGGGGTTGTTCCCTCTGGCCTGTCCCAATAGTGGCGTGGTTGAAAGACAGTAAGAAGGTACATTGCGCACTGGCTAGGGGGGGCCGCTTTTGCTGGAACCTCTTGTTCACCGCCGATCAGAGTCCCACCCAAGCCCAAAGACAGCCCGAACATGATAGAGGTGAGTGAGAAATCACAACAGCAAACATCGCCTTCGGAATAACCGCAAGTCTGTCCATACTTTACCTCCCTATTCATACAAACAAACGAATCTCAGCCAGCACGGGACGACGAGAGATAGGGATAAAGCAGGCGTTGTCACATATAAAGTATAGTCCTGATCACCCTTTCTCAACACATACAAGCACCTACAAGTCAGGATGAAGCGCTCACGCGGGCTCGATGAAGACACCCCGGATCCCGCATCGCCGACAACCCTTTCCAGCGTCGGCGACCCTGGATCAGGTGGCTCAGTCCCAAGTTACGAGGACGAGGCTACGGATACTTCACCACCCGCTTCTAAAATCGCTGGATTGGATCCATCATCCTCAGCAAGCAGCGACGTCGCGATGCGGTGCTCACTGCCTCCTCACCGGGAGCCTCTATTCTTCGCCACATACGAAGATTATGAGACTCACTATCAAAAAACCCACACAAACCGGTGTCTCGAGTGCCGCAGGAATTTCCCTTCCGCTCATCTCCTGGGGGTTCACATCGAGGAGATGCACGATTCCTTCGCTCAGGTAATGAGAGACCGTGGAGAGCGCACCGTAATTTCACCCCATTCCGCTGGATCACGACCTTCTCTGACAAGTCACTAGTATTCCTGCTTCGTGGAGGGTTGTGATAGGAAATGCTCCACCCCTCAGAAGCGAAGACTGCATCTGATCGACAAGCACATGTACCCAAAGAACTTCTTCTTCGCTGTCACCAGGGAGGGTATCGACGGACGGAGATCACTGCTACTAGAGAGTGGCCACCGCCGGCGAAGGTCAAGCGTCGCAACGACCAGCTCCTCGGCAAAGCCAGAGTCAGGAAACCAGGCACTTGCCGGCCCGGAAAATGCTGAAGCGTCGACAGACATTCCTCAGGCGACAACTGACAGCCCAACAAGCCCCAACCAGAAGCCCGATGTGGCAATGGATGACCTGGCAAGCTCAATGTCTGCATTGCAGTTCGTTCCACCGAGCATTCGATTTGGTCGGGGTGGAAGGAAGGCTGGGTTCGCCAAGCGATAGTCAGTCTCGTATGGCGGCAGTTGCCTTGGTACGAATTTGATGAGCATAATGACGGGAGCACATAAAAGCGGCGTTCGGTACCTATGGTGTGGCTTTGATATCCATCGCATTCTGTACTTCATTACTTCGTAATATATGATATTCCCATAGCCTGCCAGGCTACATGCAACCAACCAACCCGATTTTCGCTGCTGCCCCTGAATGTGTAAGCGCATTGGTGCAAACTCTCGTGACTTGAAGCATCCCTTACTCTCTAACGCCACTGTGATGATTGCGAAATCCGGACCCCATCGTAAGAGACGAAAAGAAAAGTCCGTGGTATCTTTGTAAAATAACGTAGCCACTCCAACCATCAACTACCTCCCACTCAGTCGCTCGATGCGCAGCCCCGACATCCGCACGACACGCACTGGATATCCTGATCCTCCTTCAGCCCCGTCTTGGGCACGCGGCAGATGCATGTTGAGTTAAAGTTCGTCTCCTTTGTCTGAATACAGCGCAGACAGCAGAGCTTCTCGTAGCCCTGCTTCTTCCACTTTGCGATCAGCATCGCGTCGGCATATCCGTTCTTAAGAAGCCACTCGTAAAGCTGCTTGCTGATGGCCTCCTTCTCGTAGTAGAGCTCGTAGATGTATCGGCTCCGTTGGTGGGAGATCTGGAAGATGGGCCATTGCGCCTGGTGTTTGGGCATGTTGTCCGTCGGCGCATTTTGCGCATCCTTCATCTTGTTGCTGAAGATCAGCAGGTCCTCCTCGATGTCGCTGAATCCATCTGGCGGCGCCTTGCGCTTGGACGCGGGTCTAATGGCCGGCATGGTTTTGCGGTTTTTGCGATTTCCCGTCTGCGTCTGGTGGAAAAGATACGGGTAGGAGAGCTGAAGGGGATATGATGCTTTTACCTTTCACTAAACAGGTGGGAAAGGAACCGTCGAGAAGTTGATGCTCAAGCTGCCAAGACAAGTGGGTGACTAATCTTGGCACGCCGAACCTCATTCGGCGTTGGCTGGCCCGTGCTGTTCGGCAGGCGACTGAGGCTCCAAACCCAGGGAAGCTTCCGTCAAACGAGCAACGTCAAGACACAGCGCCGCCCGCCGGATAGATGCCATGGCGATTACACCAACCCAATTCGCCATCACCACCCGGCAGTGTGAGTATCCGACACCTGCAGAGCATCAAACCAGTACTAACGGGCAACAGCGGCCAATGCGGCCGAAGCGAAGCGGCGGGTGCTGGCGACCTACCGAAGCTGGCTCCGTGCGGTACGTCCTCAATTCTGGATATTCGAACCGACGAGGGACACCCCGTTTTCCCGGAGCGAGACGCGTGCTAACGAGCAGTTTGTCTAGGCCCCCGAGATCCAGACTATGTACTCCGTCCCTAAACCAGTCTCCGCCATCCGTACACGCATAAGGCAGGAGTTTGAGCGACATCGCTTTGTCAACAAGCTCTCGGTCGTCGATGTGTTGATCTTCCGAAGCCACGCCGATTATCAAGTCAGTTGCACCGCCCAAAAATTGAGAGGCCGAGGAGTCACATTGGAGACAGTGCCGGACTTGGGTCACGGCGGCAGTTTCAGGGAGGGGGCTAACATATTGCGCTGTAGGAAACCATGAACTTCTGGCGCCAAACTACCCATATCATGTCCTACTTCAAGGAGGAGAACTTCAGGGGGGAGAGGACTCTGCCTTCCAGCTTCATGTTTGGTTTCCTCGAGGTACGTGAACATGCCCCCAAAGTCTTCCCAGTATGCTCACATACCTTTAGGGACGCAACTAGAGGCGGCGCAGCAACCACCGCATCATGTGTATATAAGCAAATGAAAGATTCCCTAAACAAAAATGACTTCCTAAGTCTAGCCGTTCGCATAAACACGAGTCCCTTTTTCTATGTCATGAGCTGGGCCACGCCAATAACGCCATCCAATGCCAGTTGTCGAATATCAATGGGATTTACGACGACATCTGCTCCTTAAAGTCCTTCCGTGCCACCAGGAACTTGTCCGTGACGACATCGCAGAGCTCCTGGATGTCCCTCAGGCCCTTCTCCAGGGCTTGGATCGCAGTTGTTCCCTCTTGAATTCTTGTCAGTGCCGCATGCGACGATGAAAAATATCAGGTGACTTACCCCATGTCTGAATTCTCACATTCATCTTCGGCTCTGAAGGATGCGGGATGGCATAGGCGCAGAACTCAACATCCGGGCTATGCGTTTGTCAGCCTCCCAGAATAGATGATTGGGATGCTCTGAAGCAGTCTCACTTTTTCATAATGACATATCTCAGCGCGTTCCCCAGAGTGTGGCCCTCGTTCAGGAACTCGAATGAAGCAGCTGTAGGCGTGGAGCCGGGGAGCTATTGGAATGTCAGCGATCATTTCCTTCTCACCATTTTTGCCCAGCATGTAAGAACAACTCACGAGCTTAACTCTCTGCGGCTCTTCCTCCTCAAGATCCTCCTCATCCTCCTCACCTGCGCCGTCTTCGGCATCCGGATCAGCCATGGAGGCGTCGTCAGTCTCATCAAAAGAGGGCTGATGGGACGTCGGGGGCTCATGCATGACAACGTCGTCCTCCCCCGCACCCTGGGGCGTTTCTTGCTTGCTCTTTGATCGCGGCATCTTTTCTGCGTGAGAAAAAAAAATGAGGATGGTCCGACCTAACCAATTCCTAATTCAGTGGTTGACCTTGAAGTTAGCCAATCGCAAAATGTCGAAGACCCTGGACGTGGTGTGGGATTTTTTTTTGGATACCGAAACTTGGACCTTTGCCTTACCAAGGCGCGATTACGATTGGTAGAAACTGTAGCGCCTCAGGGTCCTGGTTATGGTGGGCTGCAGCTGCGGCCTGCCACTGCCACCCGCACGCCAGCCAGAAAGGCAATCCACGCAGCCAGTTCTTCTCGACCAGATAAACATTTGGATTGAGGTGCATGTTCAATGGAATAACGAGTACTGGAAATTAAATTTCCAGAGGCCGCCACACAGCGCCGACTAAGCGCGGATAAGGTTGTTTGCTTGCTGTTGGTTCCAACAGTCGCCTTAAGCCATCTGGATCGCTATTCGCCAGCAACTTGAACGCAATCGAGGAGGAAGAATGCAGGAACGTGTCAGATATTCAGTTGGCCTCTTACTGCAACCTGAACAAGTACAAAAAGTTATTATTCCTCTGTAAAGCAGCCAGCCGTAGCTTACTGTGTATTGATGTTGCTGACCTGGTTGCATCTTTAGGTGGTCCGAGTTGCTAGCTTCCAAACACTTTTCTTGGAGCAAACGGAGCGTTCGACCGATCAACGAGGCCTTTCTAATCCGTCATCTCTCAAGTCTAACCTGAGCCCTGGACACCAGACAAAACTGCCTGCATCAAGTGTGGCGCCGATTAATTGTCATTATCGGCGGAAGAAACATATCCTCACCACCTTCATCGAATCCAGCGGCTGCTCTGGGCCAACGAGATGGGGAGCCCTCAGTGTGGTACTTGAAGCTGCGCCTCTTATTGGTGAGAGCAGCCGATGGGAGCACTCCCGCGCGAAGTGCTTTTGATTGAGAGGGAAGGTTGTCGCGCGCGGCAAGACGCGATTTGGCTGCCGTAACGGTCGAGAGGGAGTACCACCACACCACGCCGCAGAGGTCTTCTTCTGACTGGAAGCCCAGGATGCGTCTCTCATGAGTAGTGAGGCCCTCCGAGTTGTCGATTCTACCTCCTTTTTTCTCGAATACGATGATCTTGCACGCCAAACCAACGTCCAGGCATCATTGGCCCCTCATTGGCGTTCATGGCTAACGGCGGGGCGCACTTCAGACGATGGTGGGAAAGGGAAACAATCGTGGCCTATCATTCCAGCTTTCGTCATCGAGACCTTCCCTACTAGATTTCTAGGGATCGATCCAGTTGCGTTTGACATCCCAGTCGACGACTTAGATCGTTCCCGGAACGGAGGCTGCTGCAGGGCGTGATGCGCCCGTCGTCATGGGCTTACGGAATATTGCCCACCTGAAACACAACTACCGCCTGAGTCGCGTCGAAGATCAGAACAGGTATTTGGCGCGACACCGCCTTTCCTCGGTCCGGCGCTCCATCAGTCAAGTTGAGTCACAAGATAAATTACCGAGAAACCGTGTTGGGTATACCGCTGTGGCAACTTGGCAAAGCAAAAGGCGGGCGTACTTGGCCGGCACGCTGAGGTAGGCCGGTTTGTTTCCAGTAGAGAGGAACTTTGGTCAGTCGCGCGGGAGGGGATGCCGTGCCGTTCGCAAGCACAGACAAGCAGAGCAGATCCTCGCCGACACGAACATGAAAGGAGTCGACCAATTGCTCCTCAAAATATTTCCCGAGTCCGTGCACCGCCCGACCGCGAGAGATATCGAGCTAGCGAGCACGGGCCCGTCCGCAGGTCTGGTCACTGCAACCACAGAAGCACAGAATTGGTTTTGCTCGACCGAGGAGAGAAATGTCTTTGGAAAGAATAAAATGCGGTACAGTGGCATGGATGGGGGCCGTTGATGCTCACCGCTGAAGAGGCACGGCGCAGACATGGTGCATTCACGCTCTTCCAGTTCATGCCTCACTGGATGCCGTGGATCTCAACACCAGACCGCTAGACCACAAAACATCCCGGTGAAGCAGAAACTTTTTTGTCAATGTAGGGATGGATTTGCAGCCTGCAGCTCCTACCGATGCTCCCGATGGAGGGGGGAGAAGACATATTTTCCGGGTCGTGTTTCCAGGAGTGTGCAAAGGAGACCGAGGAAGCTGGGGCTGCCATCCCATCTTGGGGAGTTCCCCTTTTCCTCGCCCCCCCCCGTTACAGGAGCCTCTTAACTGCCGCATGCCTGTCTATACAGCCATCAACTTGACACTTATTCCGTATTGGCCAGGGCGTTCTGCCTCGCCGCGCTCGCTCTGCCGCGGAATAAACTCATGGCACGGCTGTCGCATGTTAAAATTGCAAAGGCCTGGAAACAACACATAACACAGCGGTCCGGACTGTCTGGCCGTCTCTCCTGGTAGACCTAGGCTGGTAGTATAGGGCAATCTGGCTGATTCCCATCCGCACAGCCTGGCGCCAACGGAGCAGACCCGTACGCGGGACAACCGTTGGCGGATGTGGAGCCCGTGGCGACACTTCCTTCGGTTGTCGTCGAGTTCGACGGAAGGATCGCCTCGATCGTCGAGATGGAGTGAAATCCCAGGGGATAAAAATGGAACCGGCCGACTCTAGCGCGTTGGGAATCAATATATTTACAAAGCTCTCCATACCACTCCATATCACGCGGCGGCGGAGGAGAGCCAGTCGAACGGTAGTTTCCCGAGGTGTGTGGTCTATTGAGCCGGTGGTAACTCTTCCGAAAGCTGTTATGCAGAAGAGGAATATGTCCCCGAGAGAGGTTCCAGCAGCCCCTGAGGGCGAGCTCCAAGCTTGGCTTCTCGGTGCCTCTAGCCCGATCCCTCGAGAACTGGTTGGCTTCTTCCTGCTTTGCTGACGAGTAAAACGAGGATGGCTGGTCACTGCAGTGTGTACGGCGCGCACCGCCCGTATAGTTTTCTTTGCTTCGAGGATGCGGTGTTCGAGGCCCGGAAAGAAGAGGGGCAACGACGAGGTCGGCTGCGGACAATACAACCCCACCCCGAAGTCAAGTTCACGACCCGAATATCAACGCTTCTCGGCCAAGGTGCAGTGCGCACGAACGGCACAGAGAGATACGGCAGTGTAGGGTGCGGCAAACGACGCAACACACATAGTGATGCTATTCGGCTATGTTTGCTCAGCGCTGCGGCAACGGCATCGAATCGAGCAAAGGGCGGCGTGCCATCTGTTGGTGTGGTCCCCTTCGTTTCAGGCCTGCAAAGCTGTCAAGCGTCGACAGGGGTCTGGACAACTGGCCCCGGGAAAAGACCAATAGCAGCGCAGAAAACGCCCCCAATTTGAAACAAACCACAGAGCTTAATGCCTTCCCCTGTGACCCCTTCTGGATGTCAAGAAAAATCTCGAGGTTTTGGCTGGCCAGCGGGCCATTCCACGCCCACCTTGTGCCCCTTGGAGGGGCGTAGGTAGGAGCACGCACGGCGCTGGCCCAGGCGGTGACCTCGTTCTGAGACTAACGTAGCCCTGCCCTGCTCCCTCTGCCCCTCGCCAGCAACCTCCACTCGGGGCTCCACGGCGTTGAAGCTCAAACACTGGGACTACTGAACCACTGCTTCCCTCTCCAAGTCGCCCTCCGCCCGCCGCGCTCCATCCTCGCCGGGCTTGGGCTGACACCTGTGACCATGACCAGGGACGGACACATGTAGCCACAGACCTCACACACGTCGTGCATCATTGCCCCTCCGTCGTCCCCTTTCATAACCAGCGTCCCGGAGCTGCCCCAGTTAGGATCGGTGACGACCTCCCACCCCCCCTAAAAGATCCCGCCACCCACTTGGCTTACACCCAAGCAACCCCTCCTCCTTTTTCCCCCTTCACCTATACCTACCGTGACCTCCCCTGTCTTGCCTGCACTCGAGTCTCTCGCTTTTTCTACCCTCTCTCTATTCTTTGCGAGGCCCTCGGTTCTCCAGCTGCCAGTCGTTTGTCTCGTTGTTGGCATCGCTCGTCCATCCCCTGCTTCCGACCTCGAGGCTTCCCGTGCCTGTGCTACGCCAGTCGCATCAGCCGACTTCCCCAGCTCGCCCGCCCGCAAGCACTCCGCGGACCGTTCAGGTGACACAAAGCCGCCCGTTTCGGCGCAGCGCATTACACGCAGCGACAGCGCAGGAGATCTTTGTAGAGGAGGCAGAACAAAGTGCGCGAGAGAAAAGGGCCAGAAGAGCAAGAAGCGACTTGTCGACTCGACTTGCAACTCATCATTGCCGACTTCTGACCAGTCTCGACACTTTTCGGCGCAAGCACTGGAAGCGCCCGCCAACCTAACCGCAAACCGGCCATTGGAACCTAGGAAATATTGGGGCGCGAGTTTCGAGTTCCCCCTTTGCGACGTGCATTGCCAAAAAAAGGAAGGTGCAGCATTGACTCCAACGCTGTAGCGAACGAAACCTACGGCCTACGAGACAACCCCAGCGCCTGGACCCGCGCAAAGTGTTTGGATCGCTGGTTTCGCATTCGATTTCGCACTGTCGTGCCAGTCTGTCTGGAACTCGCGGAAGCGCCGACCAGCCAGCTAGGTTTGGATTTGGATGACCAGCTCGGCCTCGCAGCTGTCCTCCGAATTTTTCCAGATAATCCGCGCGCACCCGTCGCAGCAGCAGAGACAGCCGCAGCGACTCGAATCTTTGTGCTGTCGGACTCGGCATCGAGGATCTTCATCTGCGCTGAGGACGACTATTCCCGCCATATCGCTCGCTTCCGACCATCTAGCGAACTCCCAATTTGCAGCTGACCTGCCCCCCAATTTTCCAGTTTCCAGCGCGTGCTGGTAGCTCGGGCTTCATTTACGTTTGACGACCCCGGTTCCCAATTCGAGGAGCGCAACTCCCCCTCGCAACACCATCGATCATGAGCACCGCAATCGCAATGGCCCCTTCCCCGGCTCCCCACGAGAGGCCGTCGTTTGGCGAAGTTCTCTCTGCACCCCCTGCCACATCGTCGCCGTCATCGCAAAGGACGGCAGCCGTACCACCACCGCCTCTTCAGGTGTCGGCCACCCCGAATGCGCCCACTTCGCGTTCCGGCAGTGGTAGCCCCCGAGGCGTCGGTGCGACGAGCGCGCACAAATCCTCTCCGCCCAGCGCGTAAGCAATTCCCATCCCCTGATCCTGATCTAAAATCCATCCGCGTCGCATTTTCCCCTCCGCCTTCCCAACTCTTAACTGCCCTGACTAATCAATTTCTCGTCCCACAACGTGTAGAGCAAGAAATGCCGGCGGCCCACCAAAGATCATTGTGAAGAAGGAGCCTAGCTCCCCCAACCTAGAGACCGCCCGCCACAGGCCAAGAAAACTGGACCTTTCCAAAAACAACAGCACCGGCGGCGGCCCCGGAACAGCGCGCGGCCCATTGACAGCGCGCGGCGACGGAGGTCTAGGAATCCAGGAAGTTGGCCTTGCCTGCCTGTCGCCCGGTTTCGTGACCCAGGATCCAGTGATGAAGGAGCAATTGCAGCGCAGCATGAGCGTCAGGGAGCACCAGAGGCAGATTATCGAGCAAAGGCTACAGCAGCAATCAGCCAAGGGTGAAGGCCCCGACAGGGATGGCCAGTTCATGGCGAAGACGCCTGGCCTGGCGCGCAAGCGTGGCCCGCCTCCGGGACTCAGCATCGTCGCCCCATCGCACGAGACATTCGCCCACGAGAGGGTGATCCAGTCCGCGCCGCTCGGCCAGACGTTCACCGGTCGGCATAATCCCCACCCGCTGACGCGACACATCACCAACCAGCCCTCGAATCTCGCGAGCACATCCCATATCCACCACGTACCTGCCAATCAGACCAACAACCGTCTGCCCCCAATTGCCGACGTGTTCGGACAAGGCCTTTCGGGCCACCCCGAGTCGAGCGGCCACCAGATGTTTGCCAGCCAGAGCCGAGGCCCGCTCGCGTCTCCCCACCATCCTCACCATCCCCAACAACAGCAGCAGCAACAGCAACACCAGCATCAACAGCAACAACACCAACAGCTCCCACCCCAGGCGCCAACCCCAGGCCGCCCGAGGGAATACAAATCCGCAGAGGAAGCCCAAGCCGAACTGGCTGGGGGACGACCCGAGCTGCTGCCGAAGTTAGTACACTACGGGGGGCACCAGCCCCCAACCCCGCCATCTCCTGGGGCGCAAAACAATAGACCATTCACTGACGCCAGCCGAAGCGCCAGTAAGCGAAGAACGCGAGCAGAGTATGAGGAGGGAGGCAGTCCCCCGCTGGGTAACGGCAGAGCCTCGACCAGGAGAGGTCCCTTTGGCGAAAGCCGCGACAGCCCCGAAACACAGCGTGCCAAGAGGGAAGAGTTCCTGAGGATATGCGAGCGGGCATGGGATTTATTCCACTCGTGAAACGGGTGGGTCTCCTCTGTATCTGGATCGACAGGGTTATGTTTATGGTTATGAGAGATACCGGGCGGTTCTAGTGGAATTTTTACCTGTGTCTATGGGGAGAATCAGCATTTTGCGAATGTGCGCAGTTGGCTGATTCTCGGGTGTTTTTCCGCCTCAACCCCTGTTTGGATGTGTAAAACACAGGTGCACAGGCACAGGCTGCGCGAAGCTGGCGTACGGGTTTGAGTTGTGGAGTTGAAATGGCTGTCGTATTACCTATCTTTTGTTTGTTTGTCATCCGTTCTCTGTTTCTGGCTCTCACCCCTGCGTATCTGGTTCATTTTCTACTACAGCGGAAGTATGTCGGCGGGCATGGATGGATGACGGTACTGATCTCCGACCTCCTCTTATATTACTTTGTCTGATCTCTCTAGATGGAAACCATGGCCGGACTGGGCCGGTGTGGGTTCCGTGTAGGGAGCGGAAGCCGGAGGGGCGGATGACGAATTTCAATCTAGGGAGGTGGCTGTTGGGTGTGGGCGGTGGGTGTAATTTCGGAAGGGGAAGGCGGATGGGGAACGGGAATATAATATCTTGGGTTGACGTACCTACCATTGACATTTTGCCTCTTGATGGGATGTGATTGTGTGATTTTGATACCGAGTGCTTAGGCTTGATGGTGTGTAAGTTCTCTGATGTATAATGAAGAAACTGAGGTATATGTTCACGGGCATTCATGATGGCGGAGTGTGGGCGTTTAGGCTCACGCACGAGGTAAAAGTCTTGTGCTCTGCGTAATGCTATGCATAGATGGGCAGTAATAGGACAGGGGCTGAACATCCCGCCCCGGAACGCCTCGGGCCAAAGATGGCTTCACTATCCCTTGATACAAATGAATGTCACCATTGTCTAACCAACACGCCAACGGAGTCAAAACTATAGATATTTCATAGTATGGAAACCATCCTTAGGTATCCAAGAGTTGACATGACGAAGTGACTGCTGCTGAGATCAGGCGTGCTCTGTATCCTAACATGCTCCACTACCCCATCGCACTACCTCGAGTGAGCACCTCTTTCCCCTGGCCGTAAGGGTTACTCATAGCCGTCTTAACTCGGGGCAAGGGAGTCCTGGTACTACGCCAGGAATTCTGAGGCGGAAATATATCCAGATTTGGGTGGATAAAAGAACAATGCGCCGAGGGAACGAAAACGATGCCGGGCAGGGCTCCAGTCTAGGGCACGCAGAGAGGGGAGATGGAGAGAAGAGACGAACGAGACGAGGCGCTGATGCCAGACGTGATGGAAGTTCAAGAACACAAAGTATGCAACGTAGACCCAGCAGTTGGTGTTGGAACAATGTATCAATTCCTCCATGTTCTTTCCTGCAACCACACCTCCACCATCCCGCCACCGAGTCGACAGGATGATGCATTGCGAGTTGATCGTAGAGACCAAAGTAATTCCTCGACAGAAAAGCCCCGCCACCCGCTTGAGTATTGCCCAGCCGCCCATAACAGTGTCATCCACCTCCATGAAGTATTGCTCATAACGATCATCCTGCCGTCCGAGTTTCTCCCTAGTTTACGCGGCACCAGTACATAAATCAGAAGGCCACCACCCCTAAAACCGTAAATGCAGAGTAATTCAGGAAAGGCTATCCTCCCATGTCAGCCACTCCTCACCGTTATTTATGTGTCGCCCAATGATATTCAAGACACAGAGTTTGGTCAACGAAGGGAAGATAGCTTGATGAAAACGCACACACATGCACACACACACACACACACACAAAGTCTACCATGCCTCCAGACTTGCGCGCAAGCTGATAATATGAAGTATGACAGCAATCAACTTTGTTTGCAAACGTTAAGAACAAAAAAGAGACGAACCGCCATGCCCATCTTGCCCAGTTCCCCCGATGTTGCCAGAAAGTGCTGAGCAAATCTTTTCTGCCCATGAGAATAAAACGAGAGTGCAGCAGCTGTGTCCACCCAAGTAGAGTAATGAAGTGAAGAAGAGAATTAAACAAACAATGGTAACTCCAAACTCCTATGCTGGCCAAATCGAGGCATTTCACTCGTTATAGTGCCGTCGTTATTCCGCCGTAGGTAAGAAAGCTTGCCATTATGGATAGAGTGCTAAGCCGGCTGGGCGAAAGTGTATAAAAGTTGGTCGTGGCCGTTTGCTTGAGATTCGGGGTTATCTGCCTTTGCCCGTCAGACGGAGGGTGTTGCTACGTAGCAGCGCCTGGTGTCTGACGGTGCATGTGTTAAAGGCCCTCCTCGCCAGCCTTGCACAGTTTTATCTCGCGCCCCCACTCTGACTTGAGAACCTGCGAGGCTGTGATTCTCCTCGAGGGGTTTGGATCAAGTATCGAGTAGATCACGTTGCGGCACCGAGCCTGGTTATCAATGTCAGAATCCATGGATCGCGTGTCACTGCAGCCATGTCTTTGAGCACCTACCCTGTGGAGTGACTCAATCGGCCCGTATCCCTCCTCGTCTCTCCGGCCCTCTAGATAGCGAGCGTAGAATTCGTCGTCGTCCTTTTTGGCAACGCGCCACAAGTGCCTACCCGTCCGCATGGCCATGTAGATCACACCGCAGGCCCAAACGTCAACGGCGCGGGCATCGAACTCCTTGTCGACATATTCCTCTGGGGAGATATACGGGGCGGAACCGCAGAGCCCGGATACCATGTGTGCGTCGTTCTCCCATGCCATTCGGAAACATTCACCGTTGCCGAAGTCTGTGATTTTCAGGCCTCCCCGAGGCGTCAGGAGGAGGTTTTCTGGCTTCAAGTCACGATGCGCCACACCCATCTCGTGCATATACTCGACGCCCCGCATCATCTGCTTGAAGAAGCAGTCTGCCTCCTGCACCTCGAGCTTTCCGGCAGAAAGCACGAGGGTGTACAGGTCACCTCCAGCACAAAACTCCATCACCTCACAGTAATCGCCTTTGGCGTCCTTAAGCAGGTCGAGGGTGTGGATGACGTTGGGATGCCTCAATGAGGAAGAGATGCAGAACTCGGCTGTCAATCGTTTGCTGTACTTCTTTTCCGTCTCCTCGGGTCTTCGGCGGAACTCCTTGACGGCAAAAAGCTTCTCGCCGTTGCCGTTCTCCATCTTCTTGTGTGATATTCTGACAATGCCGAAGGCACCGCGGCCCACGACTTCCTGACACTTGCCGTACTTGTCTGCCAGCGAGACCGACGTGTTGGGCCCGCCTTTCTTGTCGGTTGCCAAGTTGTCCTTCTCCAGCTTGAGCGTGTCAACCCAGCTCGACACCAATGACAGGTCATGATCAGGTGTCTGCTCAGGCTTCTTGGCACCGAGGAGCCCCTTGATCATGTCCGTTAGCTTCTCTTGTCGACGACTTGTCTTTAGATGGTGCTCGTGGCCGCCTGGGACGTCGGCGATCAGCACGAAACGCTGGTAAGGCACATCCTTGCCACTGGGCGTCTTGGGCTTGTCGGTAGACGAGGGTTTCCTCTGCGGCACGCTGGGCTTCGGAGGGGGATGCGTAGTCGCCGCACCAGGCGTACCCGACCCGTTAGGATGTGCCGCCGCGTCGGCGGGGGAAGGAGTAACGTTCCGAGACGAGTCTCTGGTCGAGAACATGCGCGTAAGGCGGTCCTTTACTGAACCTTTTTCGGCCGGCTTCTGGAGCTGTTCGACCGAGCCGGCGGGGAGGGGTTGCCCGTTCTGGCCAACCAGGTTAGGGGATCGAGAAGCTAAGTCGACTGATGTGCCCGACTTGACCGACGACGGCTGCGACGAGCGCTGCGAGGCGCTCGTCTTGGTGTCCGGCGTGGTCGACATGTTTCGAGCGGGAGATGTTCGGTTTGGAAACGTCGGGCTCCGGAACTTGGCTGTGGTTGCGCGGGGCAGGCGGCCGACCGTGAGGTGGTGGTGCAGGGTTGTTGGTCACTGGGCAAGTGATGCAAGCGAGTCTGGAGGGGCAGTCACTGCGCTTATGCAAGCGACAGCAATTGTGGCGGCGAGCGCGCCTTCACAACGCCCCGTTGTCCTTTGAGCCGGTCAAAACAGCAAAGCTGGCCGACGACGTCGATTTCGATGTTGCTGTTCTGAGTGGCAGAGGATGGAAAATTGTGTGGACGTGAAAATCCAGATTCTGGACGAGGGCTGCGCTGGGGCGAGGGGCGAGGAGCGAGGAGCGGAGCGTCCCGACAAGTGGTAGGGAAGTGGAGTGGGAGCGCAAGGTTGCGCCTGTGGTCGGTAGGGCGATACTAGGACGGTAGGTAGGTTCTTAACTTGCAGAGCTCCTCGACTTGGTTTGTCCTTCTCTTGAATGCGTTGGTGAAGTGCTAGCCTAGTATCAAAAACAATGGCGGAGAAATAGGGCGGTCCAGGGTTGCTGCTGTTGTGTCATGATGGAGAAGCTGGAAGTTACTGGGGAGATGTGTAAGGTTGGTCGTTGTTGGTATTCGTGGTTAGGTAATCGGCCAATGCGCAGGAAAACGTCAGGTCTTTCAGGTTGTGGTGGCTTCCCACCTTTGCTGGGCGCCGGGAGCAGGCTGGGAGGCAAATCGGCCTCGGCTGATGGCAAGAATGGAAAGTGCTGTTGGGAGGGTGACGGAGGTGACGAAGAGCTGACTCCACGCAGCACAAAGCCGAAGCCTGTTTAGATGCGGCTGCTGGGTAACTCTGCCGTCACAAACCAAACACAGGGGGGGAAATATATTGTGCCGCCCCAACAGAAACGAAACGGGAGCGCTGGCTGCGCTTCACCTGGTGGCCTGGCTGCGGTGTTGTAACTGCATTGTTAAGGCAGTGGGCTGGAAGGGTACTTGACGGGAGAGGGTGAGGGCACAGTGTCACTTCCGGATTCCACAGCCGGACTCGCCAAAGGCGAGGAAGACGTGAAGGACAAGAAAACAATGGGATGGAAAACGGGAAACCAAGGGGCTAGGTGGCGGAGAACCCGGATGATAAATACATACGAGACTTTGGCTCAGATGGCACACCCAGACCTGACCCAGCCAGTCGGAGAGATTGACGAATGGGTGTAGGTACTTGGGTGTACATCTGCAGCACCTCCCTCTGTGTAAACCGAATTTCCGAATTGACACACCCACTACAATGGCAGGTTGGCGACATCAGAAGCAGCCCACGTACTTCGTACAAAGTCGTACCAGATACGAACATGGAACAGCTGCTGCCCGCCTTGGGAACATGCGAAGCCAGTCCAGAGCACTTGCTGACCGTCTTTGACCGGCGTGCCAGTGCCAGCGCTCCACTTATTAATCGCCCAAAAAATCTCCATCCTCCCGTGGCCCGACGCAAAAATTAAAAACGTAAGCCACGACAAGTAGTTGGCGGTCAACAACTTGAACCGAGAGGGTCACTAAGGACAGTGCGGAAACTTGCAGAATGGGAGATCCTTGTCAGGGAGCTCAGGGAGGAGCTGCATTCATCAGGGGCTTTCCTCCATTTCTAGAGGTATATTCTAACGTAAGTTAGGTCTTGCTGTTGGGGAAAGAGTATGGTGGGATCCCCCATGTATCCTCGCACGGTGTAAAATGATCATTTCTCCAGCGGCTCTAGCAAGTCCAAGACATGCACCACCTGTAACCCACCACCACCCTATCGGAACTGACTGAGACATCGTGAAACGCCATCAACTATCAGAAAATCAGCGAGGTCCTTCCATTCCCGTTCCGGCACCGTCAGCGTTGCGGCGCATGAGGCATCTCAGTGGCATCGTGCTGGACAGTCCCAGCAGTGCACCGAGCCGAGATTTCACGCTCTTACCAAGCAGGTCTGCATGGACGTCTCCATGCGTGGTGGGCTCCAGTTCTCGTCATCTGCATCCCGAGGTCCTACCCATTTGCGGTTGTATCTACCTAGCGGGCGGCCTCCGGCTAGTCTGGTTCTCCACCTTATTATGTAGGTGAGGTGTTGGATCGACCCCCAACGGGATTTACAATCATGCTGAATGGGATCTTGGGATGGGGATAGCGACCTGTCGGCCTGTATGCAGCCGCCATAGGTCGTACATCGGTCCGGAGACCATCATTGGACGGGCAGGCGAACCGTGCCTGCGTCCTTTGCTCGCCTACGCAGGAGCTGCGATGTAGTCGTCGTCTTCGAGGGTTCTGGCTCTGAATCTCGGGGAGGACAAAGGGGCCCCCTCCCCCAACAAAGGGCCGATGCACGCTACGGCCCAAGACTGGCCTGGCTCTCAGAGGTCTTCCAGCTGCTGCAAGCAGACCAATTCGTAACCCACACGCGTTGTCGGTGTCGTGCGTCTGACGGCAACCACGCTCTCCCATCGGTAGTATGAGGCATTTTCTTCTTCGACGCTGTCCTCAACATCGGATAGCACTTACAAACAAGCCCGCCTGCTTCTACTAGTCGGCGCCGGCCATGGCTTGCGCAACCCGAACGGGTGCCCATTGGCCCGCTCGGGCCTCTGCTGAACTGTCACTGCAATACCATCTCGAACACAGGTTACTGTGTATCCACACTGCTGCTTCCAGGATGAATGTCTTGCAACAGACAGTCCAGGCTCTGCAGAAGCACCTTGCACAATGCCAAGAAGACATCTCACAGCTACTCATCACCATTCTGGCTGTCGCACTGGCGGCCCTCGGGACATGTTCCGCCCGGCAAAGACCATGGCAACTCTCGCCCACCAACACTACCACCACCATCCTATGCGGCCAATGAGTCGAGGCTGCAACCTCGAGCCAGTTTGGTCTCGGGCACGCTGTCCCGGGCGTCCATTGCGTTCGGAGAACTTGCTGAGGTGTGCGTTTGCTGGTGTCGGTGTAGGCCGCCGGCCACGGCACCGGCTTGCCGGCTTTTGGCCTGCCGTCTATCCGGCAAAGTCCTGGAAAATCACCCCTGGCTATATGGCATCGGAAGCCCGACGGTCGCTCAGATACTAGGAGGCTACGCAACGCCACTGGCGTGAATCAAGCAACTGGCGGCGAGCAGATGACCGAAGCGACTGTTTCACGACAGCAGTTGGGATAGGTGTTTTCCCAAGATGCCCGACACCGGGCAACATCACTCTACTCACCGATGCCTAGGAGCGAGGGCGGACATCTTGTAGCACCCGAATGTAGCCCTAAGGATAGTAGTGGCTAGCTGTCCGTTTGACCTCTGGCGCCGGACCCTAGCAGGTACCAGGCAATGGTCACTTACACAGCCTCCGGCTAACAGCCGTCGGCCTAGACCAGTGCAAGGTGAAATCGGCTGGGGAAGCAAGCTCCTCCAATACTCTCGCCCAGGAAGGTGGCCCGGAACCAGATGCGAGCAGCCCAGTGTTGGGAGGCATGATGACAGACCACAAGTTCTGTACCTCACAAGCCGGGTGTTCGTCATTTATGGAGGGTCCCCCCTGGCAGTGATCCACATGCGATTTGAAACGAAACGTTTTCCATTCCCCTCCCTGGCATGTGGTTTAGCGTTTTCCGATGGGCGACACACACCGCAACATCACACCACAACACCTCGCCAGCAAAGCACATGCATGTCCCTCCGTCCGTCGAAGTACATACTGCGCAGGTTCGCACGCATTTCCAGGTATGTATGCATAGATATTTTCTCTCCGGAACTCGTTCAACCACCCAGACCGGTTCGGCCCACGCCGTGCAGCAGTGGCTTGGGCTTGGCATCTGCCGCGGAAATCGAGACCAGCATCCGTCTGCTCTACGGCGGCTCGTCGCTCGTCGCTCAAACACTGACTGCCCGGGTTCCTCCGTATACGCTAACTCCGCTCTGGGTGCTGCTCCGACTGGAGACGGAGATGCCGTCATACCTTCTCTGCGGCGACCTCAATACGCAGCAGCAGGGCATCACTCATCCAAGTTTTTATCTTTGCCAACCCACCAGTGAGGCCTGGTGGTGTGGGCTTCAGATCAACAAGCTTTCGCCAAGCCGGAAGTGGCAAGGGGAACGAAGCTGGCATTCTCTTGGCACTCAGCTGAGTGCCGAAGTCGCGATTCGACTACGACCGGATTGTTGCCGTTCAACTTACAACAGGACTTGTTCAAAAATCAATCGGCGCTACGTAGATAAGTAACTTGGGGCCCAACCGGGGTTAAGCACCGATAAACATTTGTTTTACCCGGATCTTGTGACGCCTCAAGCGGGTGCTGTAGCCGCGGAAGCAGCAAGTGCAGGAGCCGGGAGGGGCAGCGTGGCAGTGCAAACCTTCTCTTCACCACCGACGACGTTCCTAGTTATAGTACACCTGGGAAGGCCAACAAGATACCCAAGCAAAGCAAGTCTTTTACGACATACAACTGCTACTTTCCGACTACGTACCCAAGCCATCCGAGGCTACATTTCGGTTCAAATAAATCAACACCTAATCACCCACAATCATCGCAAAATCCCCGCGCCTCCGATTTTCGGCTCTCTCTCGGGTCTCACACTTCAAGCTTTGGAGAGATATAAAAAAAGCCGAAACTGACAAAGAAATCGCTCAGATGGTGACACAACCGGGGGGTTCTCCTCCTCTATTGCCGATCCATCTCCCCGATATCCGGAAAGGGGATTTCTGTCCCAGATCTATTGCGCCTTGGACTTGACGTCCGTCATCGCCTGGGCGACTAGTTCCGCAAGCCGGGAGCCCTTTGGTTGTGACGCCAGGGTTGAGATGGAGCTTCTCGGCGTTGTTTCATTTCCTAGTTTCCCGCCCGAGTTTACGACGGTTTCGTCAGATCCCCCACTGCTGCTGCTGCCTTTCTCGTTAAGCTTGGTGTGGTAGACCCTGCCGCCCCCGCGGCTGCCCTTGCGGCTCGTTGATCTCTTAATGCGGTCGACCTCCTCCCTGAAGGCTCGGTCATAAATGTTGAAGTCTACGGCGGTCGGAGAATCGGATACGACGTCAAATGGCAGCGACTCCGCCCCAAAGGAATCGATCCCACCGGTCCCAATGCCCAGGAGGAGCGTGTCGGATCTCTCAGCTGACGAGGTTGCAGAGTCTGGTTTTGCAACCATGCCCAGTTTTAGCTTTCCGCCACGAGTCGATTTCAGGAACAGCTCGCGTTCTCTGAGGATCTTGGCGATGTGGTCCGCTGTAGACTCCTCCTCAGGGGCCACGTTCTCCTTGACCTTCTCTGCTGCATTGCTGAGTGGCTGGGCCGTCACCTCTTCATTGTGCTTGATTTCGGGATTGGGCTCATGTGGCGGAGGTGCGGCGTCCTTCGGGGCCAGGAGGGCCTTAAACTTCTTTATCGCTCTCATCTAAGTCACTGCGTTAGACTGATCAACAGGAGTGGTTTGGTGGAAACGGCACGCATTACAACACAGAGCAAGTGGCTCATTCTTCTAGTGAAGGCGTGGTTCACTTCAAGGGCGTTAGGTAGGTCGACGGGGTCGGTACAGTTCTCGTCCGGGCTCAGCAGAGGGTCTTGCCCTCCTTTGGTTACCCAGGGGTGTTCCTAAGACAAGTCAGACTATGGTACCTTGGGACTTCGCTCTGAGAGACTCAAAGCGCTCACCCTAAGCTCGTCCATGGTTATCCTCTTTTCGGGATCCTTCTCCATGAGTCTTGACATCAGATCTAGAAACACCTCATTCTCATTGAGTGGGTACTTTGGTGTTTCGGTCTTGATCGCGCCGTACATTTCAAGCACACTGTCGCGCTCGAAGGGGATCCTGCCATATCGAAGGCAATAAAGTGTAACACCCATGGACCAAACGTCGGCAGCCTTGCCCGAGACATCGCCGTGTCTAGCGACGCATAGCTCCGGGGGCAAGAAAGCTGGCGAGCCGGCAGACTTTGCGGTCCTCATCTCGCCAGCCCGTTCAAACATTTCCGACACGCCAAAGTCGACGACTTTGAGAACGTCGTTCTTCGTTATCAAGAGGTTGTCAGGCTTAATATCGCGATGTACGACGCCTTGCGAGTGCACTGCGAGCAAAGGTTATGAGATACATCATCTCTGTGGGTTGCCACGGAGGACTTACAATACTCGATCCCAAGTATCAGATCACGGAAAAAGTGGCGGCATTTTTCTTCCTCGTATGGCTCCGCGGGCTCATGAACCCCGACCTTCATCACAACGCCCTTCTTGCACATCTCAAGCACCATATACAATGAGTCGTCCTCGGGGTCGTCCAGAACCTCGATCAGCTGTACGAGATTTTCATGGTTTAGCTTCTTCATGATGGCGATTTCCTCACGGATCAGGAAGAGCGCATCCTTGGCCTCGTCGGCCTTTTGGTTGGTCAACCGGGCGATAGGGGCATCAGGGGCACCAAATCCTGCTCGTCCTGGAGGATACCCAAGCCTTTTCGGGCCTTGGCGGAGTAGGCTCGACTGTACCCGTTTCCTGAGCCGCGCCTTGGAAAACTCCTTGACAGCCTGTCAAATGCATGGGTTAGCAATATTGGATGGTCTTTCCTAGGCTAGCCCCCTATGTGCCCAGAAAGGACGAAACGCACAAACTCTTCGCCAAACTGATCTGTCGCCAGGTGAACGGCACCGAAGGAGCCACGGCCAATCTCCTCCTTGATGATATATTGGTTGATACGGTGGTGCGACCGCCCGTCTGAGTCGTCGTTTGCATACTCGGACCTCGCGTTGAGTGTTTCCTGGAGCTTGTCAGCCTTAGCCGATCCGTTCGGAGTCCTTCGAACTGCCGTACCTTCACCTCGCGCTGGGCAGATGGCGTGCGCCTGTGGTGTCTCATGGGGCTCTGGAAGTGCTGCATATCTGGCGGTGCGGAGCTTCGGCGGGAGGCAGTCAGTTTCTATTCGGCGTTCGCGCGAGGTGCCTAACCTACCGCGGAGGCGCCGACAAGGGACTCGGTTCGGGCGCGTCGTGAAATTCAATCGATATATCGGGAGAGAGGAGGCCGGAGTGCCGACTGGAGCTTGTGCCCGGTTCCATGGTCTCGTTTTCGCTCGCTCGGGGGCGGATTGGAAGTGCAAATGTCGTCGGTCGGGTGGGGGAAGTGGATTGGCTTGCCATTTTCTTCGCTCACACGGCGATTTCTCGCTGTTGGAGAAGCAGGCTGGGTTGCGTACCGATGGGCAACTCGTGATGTAAGTAATACAGGTAGCGGATTGTCCGGCTGAGACAAGTATCGAGTGACCTTAACACTTGTGGGCCTAAGTTCGCGTCGGGGGAGGCAGGGCAACAAGTAGGCAGATTCGTGCTTTTCATGAGGTTAGGTGCCTGCCGGACCTCTTCATCGGCTGGGTGCGCCAGCGGCTCGGCGGTCGGTAAGCAGGAAAACAAGCACACCGGAGCAGAGACGGAACGTATACTGCAGCGGAAGATCCTTTTTCTTTCGCCCAGTCAGATGTTTCTGGTGGTTTTGACTTTCCGCCTGGGAGCCAAGCTCTTCTTCTATACTCTGACTGTATTATTATTATTTTTCGTATGCGCGGCCATTCAACGGACGCGGCTGGCCTTACAGGGCGCTGAGCTTCCTTGTCTGGACGGGAGCGGTTGAGACGAGCTGGGAAGCCAGTTGCGACCACCTTGGTAGAGGGGTGATGGACGCAACCCCTCAAACCCCGCACTGGTGAGCCTCAAGGCACGGACCCTACAGGGGAGGTATTCCAGTGTACATGGGTCGCCGTGCAGTTCATGGTTGAAGGTGCCCTGTTTTGTGCTGTTATACTTTGAGAGAGAAAGAGAAAATGGAGGTGGACTTCAGGTCGCCGAATTGAACCTACTCGTCTCTATCTCCGTTTAAGATTTATCCTCTGATATTTTGTATTGTAACCGGGGCTTGCACATATTCGGGATGTTACCAGCAGGAAACTTGTGCGACACAGGTGGGTGGTGGGGTTTACCGACCTGGCCTTCGATTCGTTCATTGCCGGCCGAAGACAAGGGGTCGTAATCCGTGCAATCAGCTGCAGCATCCCATCTCGACGACATAATTCCGCATTGAAGATTAGATATCGACCTCAATGTGACGAGCGCGACAGCCGAACCTTGCAACTGCAACAGCTTGCCCGCTCACCCGAGTTTCGGGTGAGAATCAAATCCCCTGTTGCAATGGTTATCTACTCTTTTTACATCTTCGACCGCCACAGTGAGTCGGCCCCCTTGCGGACTCGCGCTCGCGACCTACCCCTTTCCTTACCCGCCCTCCCGCACCACCGCTGACAGACTGCCCATCACCCAGCGGAATGCATCTACTCTAAATCATGGGTGCCCCCGGCGCTCGCAGAAGCCCCCGTGAACCCGAATCCGGCGCCCGACCACCACCCGCGCCCGGACCGGCGATCCAAGGCCGCGCGCGCCGGCGACGATGCCAAGCTGATCTACGGCACCGTCTTCTCGCTGCGCAACATGGTGCGCAAGCTGGGCGGCGAAGACGACGCCTTCATCAGCTACCGCACGGGGCAGTACAAGCTGCATTACTACGAGACAGTGAGCAATCTGCGCTTCGTCATGCTCACCGACACGGCGGCGCCGAGCATGCGGAATGTCCTGCATCAGATATACATCAACCTATGGGTGGAATACGGTATGTGTTTTTACTTGCGGGGTGGGGGAGATGTGTGTGTAGCTGATAGGAAACACAGTTGTCAAGAATCCGCTGTCGCCTGTTGAGCATAAGGGCGGCGAGGGAGTGAAGAACGAGCTGTTTGAGTTAGGGCTTGACCAGTTCATCAGGGGTTTGATGTGAGATTCCCGTCCGCCGCCACCGCCGACCCGCGAGGAGCACTCCTATCCAACGACCTGCCCGGACGATATTCCCCGGTGTGGAGGAGGGGAAGAAGTTGTCCGCTGACCCTTGGATGTGTGCGTGCCGCAGATCTCCACCGACATGAAAAGAGCTACGGGTTATTACCTGAGGGAGGAAGGATGCTGGAGCTGGTTTGGGGTGTGTGGGACGACCTGAAGATGCCGCGTTCCGGTGTAATCAACACGGGCCACGGGCGTGGCTGGAGCCCAGGCAATCCAAAGCCGGCCGTCTGGGGTACTATGGTAGTTTGGTCCCTGCACTAGCATGGGTAACAGACAGGCACACCGTATCGGGTGCTCTGACCAAAAGGCAGATGGTGAAGTAGCTCATCCAAACCCTCATATTTGATATTGATACATGCTGCCCTAGATGCTCGTTCCTGCGCCCCCATATATAGTAATACACTTTAGCCCTAATTTATGCCCATGACAAAATGCTCTCCTATGTGGTATTCCGAACAAACTTTATCTCTAGTATCCAGTATCATGACTATCACAAAGCCAACCCACGACCAAAAAACCCTGACTCCGCTCCATGCTATTTGCTTCGCCCGTTTCGAAGCCGTTAGTTGCCGCCCACCTTGTCCGTGACAGCCCTATCCCAAGCGCTGTCGAAACTTGCCTGCGGCTCTACCATCACGAGGCTTGACTCGGTCACCACCACCGTTGTGCCGGACACGTGGCTGTGACGCGACGCGGAGCTCTCTATGACTGGCACAACGACACCCCTGCTTCCGCTCCCGGCAGCGGTCTTCGCGGCGGGTTCGGCTTCCCCATCCCTTGCAATTTCAGCTTGCCAGTTGCTTGAGTACACTATGGCGGCAAAGCCTTCAAGGTCGCGTACTGCTTCCATTGACTGCAAATACTCGTTGGGCATCCCGTTCCCGATAACATGTGCCTGGCGTGTCAGCACGCTCAGTATCTTGGGCAACAGTACAGCCCGGCTGTAGCCAGCACTGGACGACGACAGCGGGTCGCGGAGCTCAGCCGCGAGGGGAGCCTCAAAGGCGCCAGCGGCGAGCTTGTTGGTGAGCAGAACGGCGAAGGCGGCGTCAAGGAGTTGTGTGAGAACCTGCCCAAAGGCAGGCGATTCGACCAGGTCGGCTGTCTCGTCAAGAAGAAGGCGGAGGGATGCGGATGACGAAGGGGAGGGCGTGTTAGATGTGGGGTCGTAAGGAGGGGGCGGGGAGTCGTCAAGGATGCCCGACTCACGGAGGACAAAGTCCTCCATGCTGGCAGGCGGAAGCAGGAAGGGAAGCCACTGTGTACCGGCGGCGGAGCCGGGGGAGCTGCCTTCGACAAGACGGCGCACTTCTGAGGTAAGGCGGGAGAAGGTTTCGAGAGAGATGGTGTCGCGCGGGCTTAGATGACCGAATACCTGGCGCACGGCTGCCTCCACGCGCTGCATCACGTCCACCCAGCCGCGGTTGAGCAGCCACCAGCTAAAGGTCAGATACTTGCGATTGACATCGAAATCGCTGCCATAGGCCTGGCTGGAGCTGCCGTCGTCATCGTTGTTCTCGAGGCTGATGGTCGCCTGGGCGCCGCCAGTAGCGAGCGAGACGACGCTGGAGAGGTAGCTGCGGCGTCCAAGCAGGTTTAGCTGGATTCGGGTGAGCATAGCAAGGAGCCCTAGGGTATAGATTAACGTGTAGGCTCTTGTGATGGCTGTTGGTGATGGTATGTTAGCCCCTTTTCCCTAACAACCCCCTCTCTCAACTTACAGCTGATGGTCAGATCATCCCAAAGCTGGCGCTTCGTCTTGCGCGGCTTTTGCGGCGTCTGAGGCGCATCCTGAGCCGGGACCTCGGTGCTCTCAGCGGATGTCATAGGGGGTATCGAAATCTGGCTTGTGTGTACACCGGCCTCGCTGTGCACGCTGACACTGATGGTGCTGCGCCCATCGTCGTCGGTGGTGGCAGCCTCGGATGCCGTGGGCGGACTTAGAGACCCGATACTCCGGGTTTTGGCCGTCGTGGACCCCTTCATTTGTTGGATCTCGTACGTGATCTTCTCGGTGTTCATAGCCTCCAGGATGTTCGTCGTCGCGGTCGGCAGCAGCGCGAGCACAGTGAATGTGCAGTCCTCTTGGTTCTGCTCGAAGCGTCGGCGCAAGCTGCACATGACAAGAGTGTCAGGTTAGCACAAGCCGTACCACAGGGACGGTGATGGGTGCATTGGATGCACCTACTTCTCCTTGGCGATGCGGTCGCTGCTCATGCGCTCGCGCGCATCGTTGATCTTGCTCAGCACATATTGCGTGACAACGTATCCCGCACCGACGACGCCGACGCTGATGGCGACGGGCGTGCGGTTCCGACGGAACCAGCGCCGTGTGGCGCCGAACATTATGATGGCCTTCGGTTGCAGTTCAGTCGCCAGGCGTCTCTCGCTGGGTTCAATTCATAGGGCGTTGCGTCTTCGTCGGGCTTGAATCTGCACGCTTGAGTTGGCGGAGCTCCCAGCTGCCAGCTGCCCAGCCTCTTGGGCCAATTTACCTCGGCTCGATTGCGGATTGCGCTGACAGGGCTGATCGGAAGGACAGCCGAAACCCTAACCCTCTAAAGAAAACCAGAATGTGACCAGGAGATCCTTTCTTTGGGTCCCACCTGGCCCTTGCCCGCTAGATTCAGCGGAGACCGCCAGTGCTGCAGGTGACCCGCAGTGTGGTTTAGCTCCGCCCAAAACGTCACTCACAATCATTTCGCTTCGTCTGCCCCTCAATCCCCAGTACTCATGAGGGGTAGTGATTACGAGACATTATACGTCCTCTCATCCCTCAACACCGGCCATTAGGAGTTGACACTTGCGACTATTGTTTCTCACCATGGAGCAGCCCGGTGCTCCCGAGTTTATTCTCGAGGCCTTCGCTGACCCTAACTCCGTGCGCGATGTGGTCCGAGGTGAGCAACTTCCCACAACCCTCCTCCTCCCCCACCAAAATGCCCGGCCACCCCTATTGTGTGATCACTCTACTGCTTTCGAAGCAAGAAAAGATCGCTAACATCCAAATCATAGGGATACTAAACTTGATCTTTTTTCTTCGCTTCTTCCCCACGGTTGCCCCGCGGACACGCGACGTGCTGGGGCTTGACCTTGCCTATGTGCCAGTCGCCGAGATCGAAACGCTCATCGAGCAGCGCGTAACCACCCTGGTGCGCGACCTCGAAGCCGAACGCAGCCAACCGCATCATGCAAATCACCACCCCCAGCATCCGAGTTTAGGGGCCGGGAACGGCAGCGGTCGTGGGCAGGTGACGGTACAGTTCTTCGAGAAGAGGCGCCGGAAAAACTGGTATACCATGCGCGGCGAGGACGAAGTGTGCTGGGAGAACTGGGTTGTCAAAGTGACGGTGGCGGATCCGAAAACAGAGGGTGGTGAGCATGATCCTGGAGTTGTGTCCCCATTGCGTCCTGGGCCCGCTGGAAGTGGACGGTAACTCGTCGGCGAAGTCCCAGGAGGACCGAGCAATTTACTGACGTGGCCACCTAGAACGCGCCAAAGTCCGCAAAGCAACGATGACGACGCTCAACAACACTGTCATGAAGATCATCACTCTTGTAAACGCCCACAAGGATCATATCCCGCCAATCACCACAACAGATTCCAATCCGTTCCCTTACGAGATACTCATCAACCCTCAAAAGTCTGCCGATACTGGCTGGGTCTCGCGGATGGGGCTTTACTAGGAGGTTGTCTCCGCCTTTGGGTTCTACGGCAAAGCCTATCTTTCTCCTGTGGAATTTGCTCGGCAATGGCTTGGCTTGGGGCTAGGTACTGGGGCACATAATCGAGGCATTCAGCGACGATCTTCGGAGCCGCGAGCTGTCGGGACGGAGAACAGGGTGGATAAGAGGACTCCGTTGCTTAGGGATTTTCGCGGCCATCGTCGATTCGGCACATTCTAAAATCATATGGAGTACTGGCTTACCTCACTCATGTGGTTTGGGGAGGTTTGGGGAATCTTGGCTCGGTGGGCGTTACAGCGGTTGTGATTTTAGCGCATAGAACTAGGAACAGACATCACGTTGCAGGGGTTTGGCTTGAGGTATGTTATTCGGTAAGCATTTTTGGATGACTGGTTGTCAGGCTGTTGTTTGGTGTCTTGCTTTTACCCCTATCGATAGCTCAGATAGATATACCCATAGATACACATTAGGCCTGCGTTGTACAAGTCTCATTCGCTTCTGTCTGCCAACCACATGAACGGACGTTAGACGCCGGCCAGTCACAGCATTGGATCATAATGGTCCGTTCCGATTCTGGTTACGTACTTGGCCATGGAGCGTTGCATGATTAGGGAGACGGGAAAACCATTTTCATTTCCTGACACGTAATCCTCGCAGGATTATACACAACATGGCAAACTATACCTAGCCATCCCGGTGGGCTACAAACAAACACACCACGCTTTCCCCTGCTGATATTCATCCAGACCCAAAACGAAAACGTGACATATAGAGAACCGAGCAAGGGGAAACAGTTCAAATAGCTCGGCACTGTTCGTTGGCCATCCTTCCCAAATACTCAAAGAAATCGTAAGGAAACCCCCGTCATTTGACTCCTTCCATATGCTGCTTTGCTGTGATATGTACTCCATGACATCCCTTCATTATCATGACAAGAAAAAGGAAAACCCTCTGTAGGGAGATGGGAAAAGGTATAATAGGAGCGGGTGGCTTTTGATACATCTCAATGCAAACCTCCCATCCCAGGGTCTCTCAGGTGAGAGGATGATGAACCATGTAGCCCCGACAGATATTGTCTAGTCAATAGGCACATGAGGCGAATAAGATGCGGTTTATTCGTCAATCGTAACAGTCGTCAGCCAAGTATTCGCGACCTTCCCGGCCGCGGGTGGTGTGGCGTGAGCAAAAATCGAGAGTAAGACCATGCTAGAATGTGGTCGAATAAGCGCGACCGAAACCCGGTTTTTGCGAAGATTTTGCTGGAGGTCGTGGTTGCGTATTGCTCGAGCCAATCTTCTCAAACCCGGCTAGCATGTCGATGCCGGAAAAGTCATTGTCTTCGTAGAAGTCCGTGCAAAGTTCATCCATTGAAATCCACGGAGCCAGGTTCTCGTCGTTCATCGTGGACATCTTGCTGGGGGATTGCAGAAAAACCTTGCTAGGGGAAGATAGGAGACCATCGAACATCTTGCTCGGTGTCTCCAATGCCAGAGCGTTGGCCTGGCCTGGCACTTTCAGGAATGAGTTGCCGAGGCCGTGGTGAGAGCCAGTGAGATCGCCGAGCGCACTCGTCGACAGTGACCGATCCATCTTCTGCCTCTTGACTGACCGCTTTATCGGCGAGCCGTTGTGTACAGGAAGCGGCGAGAGGGAGAAAATCGAGTCGAACGGGTTATCCTGGAAGATGTCGAAGGCACTGGTGTCGTCTTCGACCTTGCGGTCAATGCCAAAAAAGACCTCGTCAACATTGAAGCTAGGAGTAAGCTGGAGGGCGCTTTCATCTGGCAGCAAGGCAGAAACCCGTCGATAGGGAGAGTCAACCATCGACTGGACGCTTTCCCGGTGAAGACGAAGATTGGTGCTCGGAGAGACGGATGGCGGAGGCTTCATCGGTGCCTTCAGCTTAGTGGCTGGAGTTAGTGGTGGGAGCATTTGCCCAAGCCCATGTGATACCGGGGGGCGAAGCGGTGAAGAGGAAGCTGGCGGGTATCCAAAAGACCGACCCTTTGACGGGCTGTCGTAGGAGGAGGCACGGAGACGGGCGATCTCTTCCTCGGCGCGGCCCCTTTTGATCCGCGGACGGTCGGCCTCGGACGTCAGTAACGTGGCGTGCTGGCTGGGGCGCATCGCTGAAGATTCAAGCGAAGAGATATAGCCGCTGTCGTCCATCTGCGCAAACCTTCGCTTTTGGGAGCGAGATTTCGTGACTGATGAACCGCGTATCGAATGCTGGGGCGGCGGTGTGCCGCTATGGCGAGACTCAATGTGTCGCGGGATAGGAGGAGAAGAGTGCATTGCTACCGGGAGGGGCGAATACAAATCAGGATCGTTCAAGATGTCATGCTCGGTTATCGGCTCAGTCATCTCATCGATGGTAGCTAGATCTGAGGCCGGGATCGTGGCGTCCGATGAGATCTCAGGAGCGGGCATTTGCATAGGGGCGTGTTGCGACAATGGCGGCAATGGAGGGAGCGAGGAGTGGTTCATGGGAGGCTGAGGCGGCAACATTGGTTCCTGAAGAAGATGCATCTGAGGGTGCGATGGCTCCAAGCGTGTCGACATTACAGGCAAGTTCTCGTTCGTGGGCGCCGACTTCCGTGAAGGCTTCTCTTTCATGAATAGGTGTTCTGTTCCTGGCTCGATTGCCCAATAGTGCCCTTTACCCGGGTCGTCCTTCGGTCGTTCCTGCTTCACAAAGTTCTTGTTCAGGCTGAGGTTGTGCCGGATACTGTTCTGCCAACCAGCATCGTTAGGGTTGTAGAAAGAATAGGTGTCGGAGATCCACTTGTAGATCTGAGCCAGAGTAAGTCGCCGTTGTGGTGACCGGAGGATCGCCATTCCAATGAGGGTGGCATAGCTGTGGTTTGGCTTCGTCCCATCGTCTTGAATGACCGGAAACGAGTCGTGCGGAGGGAGGGGCTCTTCTAATCTTGGCTTCTTTGCCGGTCTCAGTTCCTTGATCGGGGCAGCCTCTAACAACACCCGCTTTCCGGACGGTTTCTGGTAGTAGTTCTCGAGTGGAATATTGAACTGCGGAGGTGCCGGGGCTGGATAGATTAATGGGTGCGAGTTCTCTTTGCCCATGCTGTGGAAGTTGATCTCGGGCGGGACTAGAGGGTGCTGTTGCTGCTGCTGCTGCTGCTGCTGCTGCTGATGATGTGGGGGTTTTTGTGCTACCGTCTTGAACCTTGACATCATGGGCGGCTTTTTCTCAAGCGAATCCGTCGACGTAGATTTAGGTAGGCGTCCTGGAGGCATCATCGGTACCATGTTGAGCTTGTTTCCCTGCGCCGGTTTCAAAGGAGTGAGAGGCGAGTCGGCCATCCGCATATTTGACTTGAATGGAGACTGGTTGACGAAGGAAGCATTCGGAGGGTTTAGCACAACGTTGGCGTTAGCACTCTGAAGAGGTCGTCGGGGTTTCGATGTCTGGGGCATCGGTGCGTGGCTGATCATCGAAGGTGCTGTGAGATCGTAGTGGAATTCATCCTGGAAGATCTGGAGCGGCGGCTCGGGAGCCCCGAAACGTGTTTGCTTGGCCATTGAATGGCCGAGCTGAACGCGTGTCTACGTGCGACAGTAGCTGATGGAAGCAAGATTCTTCTGAACCTCAGTTAGTGGTCCTTGTTATGTCGGCGCCAGCTTGAAAAGTCGTCGTTGTCGGAGCTGAAGCGAGGCTCGAAGTCCCTCGCGTCGTCTTTGAAAGTGGAGTAGTGTGTGCTTGACTGACGGGGGAGGCGGGCTGGCGGTGTTAAGGCTCTCTCTCAACTAACCTCAAGCGACGGTGTGCGAGTTTAATTAAATGTGGGGGGAGCGCTGGCAAGGGATAATGTGGCGTGTAAGCCGTTATGGGCTGAAAAGAGTCGCGCAGGCCAGCGGCGGATGGGATGTTCGTTGATGGCGGAGCAAACGGGTTGGGTCCGGCTTCTTCTGAGCGGGACGGCGGCGGGAAGCAAAATTGGCGAAGATCGTGTTCTGGCTCTCAATGATGGTCCTGGAGGCGATTGTCGACGACGGCTGGCTATCAAGAACCGGGAGAGGAGAGAGGGAGGAGGGAGAGGCTGCCTTGGGCGCCAAAGCGATGTGGGAGACCCGAACTGAAGAGGGCTGACTGGACGAGCGTCAAAGGATGCCGACCGCCAGCTCACACACGCCTGTCTCTGGGAGCGCAGCCGAAGTGGGGACGCTGAGCAGCCAAAGGAGGGAGAGCAGGCAAACGGATTGGACGACGAAGGCTAACGCGGGCTGACCATATGGGGAGCAGGGGTATGGGCTCTGGGTGGTGGTGCACGAGGTGAGGGGAGTGGAGGGGAGCGGAGACGCGGCGCCGGGGTGTGTGGCAGGGCCTCTCGCGTTTAAGTGGCCGACGGGTGCTCTGTCGCTCTCGGCGATGTCGTCAAAGATATGTCGACGGGTTCCATCAAAGTGAAAGGGCAATGCGAAGGCGGCAGCGGATCAAGGTTCCTGACGGGCGGGGAAGCTGGAAAGCTGGATTCCGGATGAATGGTGGATGAGGCCAGCAGGAGACCGCGGAGACCAGCGAAAAGCGGGCTGTGCCATGCAGGATCCCTGGCGGGCAGCGAACGCAGCGGCAGCACGTCGCACACAGCGCACTGGGCCGGTCTCTCTCGGCGGGAGATCTCGATGCGTGCACTGCACTGCTCTCCACCGCGCAGACCAGAAGACTCGAAAATGGTTTCGAGACAGATACTGCCGAGTCCTGACAATGGCGGAATCGAGCGCACGTTTGGAAAAGACTGGCGGGCGGCCGTTGGTTGGCTGCAATGCAATCTTTTGGCGACGCCGGGCTGGAGTTGAGGCGGTCCAACGGGAAGAGGCGGCGTCGCGCTTTTTGTTTATCGATTGAAAACGACTGGCGCGAATCTTCGCGTCACAGTCGCGTGCCCACTGCCCCTAGCCAATCAGGGCCGCCCGTCGCCCATTTATTCGCGGGGCTTCCGACGTCGAGGGACCCCCAAGAGCGGCGTTCAGCACCTACCCACGCTATCATCAAACGCCAGCCCAGCCCGTATCAATCAGGGCCGTTCATATCTGCCATGTCTTCTCCGCTCGACTAAAGAACGCATGAAAAATGTCGAGGCCGCCGCGTCGCGAGCCCGTCAGGAATGTGCCTAGGGGACCTGATTTCGAGCCACTGCTCAGCTCGCCACAAGCCGGCACCAGCACACCGCTGCTTTTCTCTTCCCAATCTTGCTCATCTCGGTCATCTCCAGCGTCCGCCAGGCAGGCGACCAGTTCGCACCGCTTGGATGGTCTGGGTCTCCAGGCGGACTCGTCTGAGAGCCAGATCGACGAGCTGACATCATTGGCTCCAACGGGGACGGGCCCGTGAGAGTGTCATCCAGGCCCACAAATGACACCACCAAGGCCATGGCATCCTTCTCTGCCGGGTAGGCTGGGCGGGGCGCCATGGAGAGCGTTTGCGCCTGTCGAAGAATGTCGACCGACTCGAATTGCGCATCTGCGCCCGGCACTGCACCTGCGGTCCCGATGCGATTAGATCGTAGTAATTTTCGTGCTACTGGTGCCGGGTCTTGGGTCCTAACTTGGAAGTTAGGACAGCGCCGCTATAGGACAATTACCCTTCCATATACTAATAACGCAGCACGTAGAAAAGGCTACATCGTGACTCAGAGCATGCCTGTAGACATCCTATTCCCTGCTTTTTCGGCGGCAGATCCCTTCGCACAGAGAATTTTAGCAGGTTTTTTTTTTTTTCCACTTCAACTTCGTTTCGACAGCTTTTTCACAAGCTCGCACATCCCTCCCTTCCCTCTCCTTGCTGAGCTGTCACAAGCGAGGCGGACGAAAAACGAGTCCCGGGATGAGCCCAGGAAGAGGTGCAAAGGGTCCCGAAATATCCCTCTGCAGAGGGTCCGATCATTCCTCCCCGCGTTCCAGCGCGAATCCCTGCCCGTGCCCGTTTGTCTCCTGCTTTGTACCTTCACTTTAACCCCAGCCAGAGATGTCCACCCAGTAAAATAAAAAAAAGTTTCAACCTTGAATCACAGTCCGCTCGCCTCCTGCAAGCACACAGATGCCTTCTTCATTTTTGTCAATGACACTCGGGTGACAGAGTGGCTGCATGCTTCGATGTGACGTCGGCAGAACTACGCAAAGGTAGCTCCTCTGCGAGAGTACTTTACCGTTTGGGCCGATACCAGACTCCCGTCTTGTCGAGTACATTGTGCCCCCTCACTGCGTCTCTCTCTCTCAGCACCGCGCAAGCGCGTTTCATCATGAGATGCAAGATATACGACCTCCCGTTTCCTACTCTACACTACCACAGCCTGATGCAAGAAGCGCAGAAAAGCACAGCGCACCCAAACTCTGGGTCTGCATTCTAGACCTTGGATGCACGCCCCTCTAAAGCCCCCAAAACGTAAACGAGCTATCTGACAGCCCATCATTCGACATGTAAACTCAAAGACTATCCGGATGACACCCCCTCCCTGCCTCACGTCCATTCCTCTCGTTGGAGCATTTCACTCGTGTATGTCGGCTTTATCGCAAGCCTCGTAAGAGACGACACTTCTCCACTAAAAGCTGCATGCCGTCGGGGATGGGACACGAATTTTCGATCCCGATCCCACCATCCACAGGCCCGACTCGCCCGGTCAAAGAGCACGGCATATCAGGAAAGCAACCCATAGGTCACAAGAACTTTTGTTTACACCGCACAGAGCAAAGATTGGCCAAGGGAGAGGGGGGTTGAAATGTTTCGCTATTGTCAGACTAGACCGCTGTAGTGATTCGGTGCTGTGAAAGGATGATTATTGCATGCCGTGTCGAGGTACTACGTACAATCAGAACACATCTCCGATATTGTGTCCCACTCCTTCCCCATACATGTCCCCACACAAGCTCCCTATATCAGCTTATCGCTACCCCGTCCCGCTCGGGGATGCGTGCATTGGTACCGCCCGACTGGCCACGAGCACCGGCGGCTGGCCCGCCGCATGAACCTTTATATTAATCCAGGACCCGACCCGCCACAGCCGCCACGCTCTTGTCTTTTGTTTGCGTCTTCTTGAGCGCCCTGCCTGCCTGGATCTCACCCAGCAATGCCATGGGCCGGGGTGCTGCTGCCGACATGTCTCCCATTGCCGGCGGCGGTGGAGGGGGCGGAGGAGGCGCTGCCGGGGCCATCGAAGGAGGCATCGGCGGAGGTGGGGGCGGTCCGCCCGGGGCGCCCGTCGGCATCGGCGGCGGGGGCGGCGGGGGCGGGGGCGGCGCGCCTGTGGGCGAGACATTTACCTCGGGCGGAGGCGGTGAAGTTGGCGAAGTGATGGGTGGAGACGTCGCGGATCTATCATCAGTAGCCGATAGAGGGCGTGTTGGTGCCATAGTACCGAAGAGAATAGATGCAAGAGCGGCAGCGCTCCGGCCGCCTGGTCTATCGTCGTCAGAATCATCATCGTCTTCATCCTTGTCGGAACCCCATCCGTCATCATCCGGCCGCTTTCTCGACGCTGGCACAGACGGGGCTGCTTGTGGCAAGCGGTGAAATGGGTTGTTGGATTCCGCCTGGGGCGGAGCGGGCGGCGCGACTGGAGGGACCACCGGTGCTGCCGCGATCGGAGTCGACGCGTCGGACGAATGAGACATCATCTTAAAGTACGGATTACGGCTCTCGGTATCGGCTGCTGGGCTGGTGACGATTTGCGGCGGGGAAGTGACTGGAATGGCTGGCGGGGTGTTCTTGGGTTCCAGCTCTTGACTGCCAAGTTGACTCCCTCCCAGAGTTGGCGTAGAAGCCTGGGGTGTGATTTGCTGCGGTCCTTCATCGTCGTCTGACGAGCTGTCGTCGTCGTCCATTGACTCGAGCTGCTTTCGGAGCTCTTCCTCACGCTTGCGCGCGGCCTCGATCTCCGCTCGCCGTTGAGCCAACTTAGTTTCCTTCTCCTTTTGCTCGGCCAAGGCAGCCTTCTTCTTTCGCTTCTCCTCTTCCTTTTTCAGCTTGCCTTGCCGCACCTGCTCTTCCAGCGCTTTGAGGCGCGCATCAGCCGCCTCGCGCTCGTTAGCCAAGTCATCCTCCTGGGCCCGAGCGCTCTCTCTGTTCATATGTCAGTAACACGGTAATCCACGACACGCAGAGGTGTCGACTTACTCTAGCTCGCGAGTTGCGCGATACTGCTCTTCCCGCTCCCTCTCCAGGCGTTGTTCTTCCGCCTTCTTCGCGGCAGCGTCTTCGTCGGCTCGCTTGTCGTCTCCCCTGGGCCCCTTCCTACTCGGCGGCGGAGGGGGTCGTTTAGAATCGCCCTTGGGTGATTGAACCGTAGGCGGTGGGACACCCTGTTCTTCGTTGAGCCTGGCCAGCCTCTCGGCCTCTCGGCGTGCGTCTTCTTCTTCTGCCTGCCGCAGCTTGGCAGCTCGCTCAGCCCTCTCGCGCTCCGCTCTTTGAGCTGCAGTCTCGCCAGGCTTTGTGGGGGCCTTAATTCCAAGCGCCGCCAGGCGTTCGGCCATGCGCTGCTCTGCTTGCTGCTTGATGAATGCGGCTCGCTCCTCAGGCGTCTTGTATGATGAATAGGAGCCGCCTCCAGAGGCAGCAGCAGCAGTAGTAGGGGTGGAAGTACGAGAAGTCGAGGGCGAGGGATCAGCAAGAGAGGTAGGGGGTGCCTCTGCCCTCACCGGCTCCTGGGTAGCCTTGCGCCCACCTTGACGGTCTTGCGATCGGATGCGGGCGGCTCGGCTCGAGCGCTGCAGGTCGTAGATAAAGTCCCGGACCTCATCTTCCACACCGAGAGCGTCATCCCAACGACGTTTCTCGTGCTCCGTGGTAGAGTCTTGGCCGCCTTCCTTCAGCGTATCCTCAATGCCCTTGGAGAAGTCGCGGACGCTGTCCTCAACATCTCGAACCATCCGCTCGTTGTTCTCTTTCTCGGTTCTAATCCTGATACTCTCTTCCTCGAGCCGCTTCGGCCCGTCTACGTCATCGCCACCGACATCGGCCTTCTTACCAGTCAAGGCAGCAGTTCGCTGCTGCATCATGGCCTTTGCGCGTGCCTTGAGTCTGTCGGACTCAGTCACCATGCCACCAGGGCCAGTGCCGAAGATAGCAGACGCGCTGCCCGGATGAGCTTTGGCATCCTTCAGGCGGAAGAGCTCAAGTCTTGCATCCGCGATGGCCTTCTCGGTCTTTCTGACTTGAGAAGCTAGATCGGGAATCTTATCCGTCAGATTCTGGAGCTGGCGTTTCATCGCTCTCCTCTCGGCCTCCGAGTCGCCTCCGATGAAGGCAGCATCAGGGTGATTGTCGATATCCTCCTGGACTCTTCTAATGCGGCGGTAGAGCTCCTCAGCTTCGCGACGATCGCGCCGATCAAGGATATCATCTTCTTCGGCACCCTTCTCGTCTGCAAAGTCCATCGCGTCAAGAAGAACCTGCTTCTCCTTAATCTTCTTTCGGAGCTGATCCACAGTCAAGTCGTCACTCGATGTAACAGATGACGGCGAGTCCGGCCGAGGTGAGCCGTTACCAAGTCGTCGGCGGGCGCTAGACCGATATCCAACAGCGTCATCATTGTTCTTGAAGACCGTAGCATCCTTTCGGCCAGCAGCGCCGCCGAATGGTCCAGGGCTGCCCCTGAATGAGTGACCCTTTAAGTAGCTGACTCCTGTCTTTTGGGGTAGTAGAGCAGCGCCCGAGTTCTTACGGAACTCTGACTCTTGCTGAAGCATGCCCTTAATCGCCCCGAGGGACTCGTTGATGTTCCGAGTTGACGGAGGAACAAGCTCGGGGGGCAGCTGGTTGGGCATGGGATAGCCATTGAGCTTGCGATAGATCAAGTGCATAGCAACGGCAAACTCGTCCAAATCCAGCCGGCCCTTATTGCCATGGTCAGCAAGAGTCCAGACGCGCTCAAGGTCGGGTTTATCGAGGCCGCTCTGTCCGAAAATCTCAATTGCCTGGTCTCCGCCAATGTACCCTTTGTTCAAGCCGTCCCACGCCCGAAAGAGCGCGTCGTATCTCTTCTTCTCATCCTTGGTGATGGCCCAGGGAATCACGGCATTCCCCTGCAAGCCGGCAGTGGTGTAGCTCCCCTGCTCTCGGCCCTGCTGAGGCATCATACGCGCTTGTAAGGCGTCAATGTTGGGAAGGCCGGTAGCCGGAGTGTTCACGAGTCCCCACTGGCCGGGTCTCCCGGTGGGTTGGGCGTTCAGTGGAGCCATCATTCCACCAGGCCCACTGTTCGGCGATAGCCCGGGGCCGAAACCAGTGGGCATCGGGGGCATCGGCGGGCGAGGTCCAGTGTAGCCGCCAACCTGCGGCATGCCCGTTGCCTGCGCCTGAAGACCCTGATTCTGGGCCAAGAAACCAGTCTGCTGGGTAGGAAACCCGGTCATCTGTGCCTGCAGAATTTGCGCATTTGATGGCTGAGGCTGCGGATGCTGGATAGTAGGTGGAGTGGCTGTACTCTGCCGCATACCAAAGTCCGGTGCGGTGCTGCTAGAGGCTCCAGCGGCTTCTTCCGCAACACTGAAATTGATGATATCCACCATGCTGGATACCTCGTTCTTGATGTTCTCCGGAAGAGCCGAAGGGATGCTCTTTCCAGTAAGCTTCAAGTTGCAGAGATACATTGCCAGGGCAAACTCGGGGAAGTGAAGTTGGCCAGCCCTTGTGGTATCAGCCAATGTCCTGGTGATCACGGTAAGCTGTTGTCCTGTTCACTTAAGCCTCCAGTATGCAGTTCCACCTACCAAATGTGAGAGAGCGAATCTCCGTCGAGCCTAGACCGTAGGAGCAGGTCTCTGGCCTTCTCACCAGTCATTGTAGTCTGCCCTGTTTCACCGACGGCGGATTTGAAGACGGACTCAAACTTGGCCTGGTCTTGGGCGGAAATGAACGACAGTCGGATGTTTGGGATTTTGGTCGTCGCCTTCTCGGCCCTGCGCCCTTTGGGCTTCGCCGCACCGCCTGTGTGGAAAGAAGCCGCCATTTCGCTGAAGCCGGTAGCTTGCGGCTTTACAGGAGCCGGAGGTGGCGCCAACGTCTGAGCGGAAGGTTGCGCGGGGGGCGCGGAGGCAAACATGCCGGGCTGTTGCTGTTGCTGCTGCTGCGGTTGCTGCGGTTGCTGCTGCTGTTGCTGCTGTTGCTGTTGATACTGCTGCTGGAACTGCGCTGGCATTGACGGCATGGGCGGCGCAGATTGGAATCCCGGTTGGGGGGCAGGCTGACCAAAGCCGGTGTACTGCTGTTGCATCGGCCCGGGGCCTTGGGGCTGCAGTCCCGGGTAGCCGGTATACTGCTGCTGGAGCGGAGCTTGGCCGAAGCCCGTCGGCTGCGGAGCGAACGGGCTGGGTTGTTGCTGCTGCTGCTGTTGCTGCGGCTGGCCAGCGGGCGGTCCAAACGAGTTGCCATACTGCGGCTGGCCTGGCCGGATGCTGTTGCCGCCGAGAAACGAGTTCGGATTCGAATACATGGTCGCGGAAATGGCGCGCGATAGCGGTCACGGACCGAAAAGGGGCGTGCCGGAGCGACGGCGGAGCGTCGAGCTCGTCAGCGGCTGCGCTCTGCAGTGGCCGAACGAGTTATATGGTGCTTGCCGAATGATACAATGCGAGTTCAAAAGACTGTGAGAAACACCGGTTTGTGGGACCCGCAGTGAAGGTGATGACGAAGCTCTTGCGAGGCTGTCTGTCAACACTGCTCGGCTTTGCGTTGCGTGCCTCAAGCCAATCTCGCGGCTGGGACAGCAGCCGCCTGTCGGAGGTGCAGCGCTGGAAGATTAACCTGGGATTACCCGAGGCTGGAGGCCGGCCGTAGTATTTTCCGGGTCTATGCCTGAAGGGGAAGTACCTAGTGAAGGCCCGGGCTTGTCAGGGTTTCCTTGCAGTTGACAACCCCGGGGGTGGGCTCCTGCAGGCTGCACTCCGTTTGAAAATCCGGGTTAGAATCACTCACCCAAACGATGGGGACCTCGGTCACGCCATAATAGCGTTTTCCGTCGCCAGATTCATTCCAGCCAGGTTGGTTAAACAGCTAGGGAAAGGGTTTAAGCGGGCAATGGGAGGGCAGACGGAGCCCGGATTACGGGTGTTTCATTGCTGCCTGACTGCTGATAATCGGAGTAATTCGGTGCCAAGACCTGAGATCTCACTTGGACGAGACAGATTGGCAACAGCAAATCGTCTTCCCTCGCATTGCTGCGTGATAGTTTGTCTGTATGTGAATACTCGAAATTTTCTCGGCCCCGTCACATTCCTTTGACAACTAGAGGCAGCTTTGGATGCACCGTTCTTGCTGCATCCACATGCCCGCTGCTTAGCATTCTGACTGCTATTGCTTAACGGCGGGCACGATCTAAGCTCGGCCCAACCGAGAAACTAGGTCGCCGCACAGACTGCAATGCGGCCTACCCTAGAGCTCCGAAGCGGTTGCTACCCCCCCTCCTTCCTTTGCCCCTCGCCCCCCC
>Ga0247770_1000055_pt1 | contig 92554 bp, 57 predicted proteins | sample UWRJL136409B6_FD_179943 | JGI IMG/M metagenome (GOLD analysis project Ga0247770, IMG submission 179943) | Plant litter microbial communities from Arlington Agricultural Research Station in Wisconsin, United States - UWRJ-L136-409B-6 | ecosystem: Environmental > Terrestrial > Plant litter >...
TATTTTCTTGTTCTCTCACTTCTATTATTTTTTTTCTAAAATCTAGTGAATACGGTTGCATTGATGATTTTCCTCTAAATAGTTTTACTTTCCCAAGTGTACCTCATAGCTGTGAAAAACGCTATAATGTAAATTGTGTGGCCGGTCTTTAATTTATGTGCGACTCACCAATGCAGACTCACAGCGTTCCCAATAAATTTTAGCGGCGCGATCGCCCTGATTCTGACGCCAACACTCGGAAAACAGCCGCGCCGCTTCCGCGAAATTCCCTTCCCAGTAAATTGCCCTAGCTTCTGCAAACAATTCCAACGTAGCTAACTTGCCCTCTTTAATTTCTAGCGGGTCAGCATCAAACACCTCATAAACCGTTACTGCTTCGGATTTTCCCTTGACTTTTACCGTATCGAGGGTGCGGATTACATACTGGGATGGATTTTTTAGGCGCGAGTAAGTTGGCTGGGTAATTAATAGCGCCACCCCGTAATTTTTTGTCAAACTTTCCACGCGAGAAGCTAAATTCACCGCATCGCTGATTACCGTCCCGTCCATGCGATTTTGACCGCCCACCGTTCCCAGCATCAAACTTCCAGTATTGATGCCAATCCCAATCTGAATCGGCGCACAGCCAAAATTAGCGCGCTGTTGATTGTATTCAACGAGGCCCTGCAGCATAGCAATTCCGGCTTTCACCGCATGATCCGCCTCGCCGCTAAACAGCGCCATAATCGCATCGCCAATATATTTATCAATAAACCCGTTATTTTCATTAATGACGGGTTCCATGCGAGAAAGATAGGAATTGATAAATCTGAAATTATCCTCCGGCGTCATGCTTTCCGAAAGTGTGGTGAAGTCGCGAATGTCTGAAAACAACACCGACATCTCCAACTGCACCTGATCGCCCAATTCCACATCAATAATGCTTGATTTCTCTAAAAACTGGAGGAACTGATTGGGGACGAAGCGCTCGTAAGCTTTGTTGAGTTGGAACAATTCATCGGTAAATCTGATTCGCTCTGTTTCGGCTTTTTTACGCTCCGTAATATCTTGAAAAGCTACAATGGCATAAGCAATGTGACCCTTTTCATCATAGATGGGAGTACCCCAACCCTCTATCGGGATAATCTTATCGCCCTGGTGGATTTCTATATCGTCAGCGGTTGTACTTTCGCCGTTCAACGCCCGAACAATTGGCAAATCAGCAGCGGGATACTCCTCATCTGTACCCGCTTTATAGTTTTGATAAACTTCTGCTATTTGCCCCGATCTAGCATCCGCTATGACTCCTTTACCAAGTAAATCCTGTGCCACGCGATTTGTATAATAAGGTTTTCCGGAAGCATCCAAGATTCCTATACCAACTGGTATCGCTTCTAAGAATTGAGTCAGTTTTCTTTCATTCTCGCGTACTTCTGTATAAAGCTTAGAATTTTGGATCGAGATCGCCGCCTGTCCAGATAACACTTTTAATAGTTCCACTCTTTCTGGCGTAAAAGCTCCGGCTGTGAGATTGTTTTCTAGGTAAACAATACTAACAATCTGAGATTGATTAATCAGTGGCACACATAAAATTGATTTGGGCTGATGCTTTTGGATGTAGGGGTCGTTGGTAAATTGTCCCTCTCGGACAGCATCATCTAGTACCACGCTTTCTTGAGTGCGGGCCACATAATTGACAATTGCTTCAGAAAGTTTTTGACAATTTTCAACGGGGATTGACTGCAACACAGTAACGGGATTATCATCTATTTTTCCTTCAGCTTCAATTAACAGTTTTCCCTGACTTGATGAAATTAGATATCCTCTTTGTGCCCCGGCACTTTCCATGAGAATTTTCATCAAGCTCGACATGAGCTTATCGAGCATTATTTCACCGGAAATCGCGCTCGTTGCTTTCATTACTGTGGTGATATCTAAGTTAGAACCCGAACTCGTGGTCGTCACTGATGCTGTAGTTTTAGTTGTTTTTATTCCCGGTTGGATTGGCGCCAATAACTGCGGATATCGGGTTTCTAAATCCGTTACCTTAGCAGTTGCTCCCCATTGAACATAACAATAATATGCCTCAATCATGTAGGTTTGAGCAAGTTTTTCTTTGCTCCATTCCCAGTAGAATTTGGCGGCTAGTTCGTTAGCTAGTGCTTCTTCGTTGAGGAATTTATTTTCTTTGGCTCCAGAAATGGCGCGATCGTACATTTCAATCGCCTCAGCTTTATTGCCCAAAACTCGATAGCGTTCTGCCTCAACTAAATACCATTTATGCAGATAATTCATAGGAGCATTTTTCGCCCACTTTTGCAGGGTGGTTTGATGGATTTCCACCTCAGCGAGAATTTCAGCTTGCTCGGTTTTTGACTGTGTAGGGAAAAGTGCCACGTTTGTCAGGGCGGCATAGAAATGGAAAATGGGAACAAGAACCAAGCCCGATGCTGCCATCAAATACGGCTTGGCTTGGCAAATATGGTTTAACGCAGCCGGATAATTGCCCCATGAATAGGCAAGCAGCAGTTTATAAATGTAGACAAAAGCGAGCGCACTGAATTCATTATCCTGATAGTGCTTGGGAATCATCACCGTTTCATCGTAGGCAGAGCCTATTAACAAATCTGATCGAATACCGGTTTCCCTCAAATTGTATACCGTCTGCTGAATCATCTCCAAATAAACCCCAGTAGAATATTGTTTCAACTGCGCCATGACAGCCCTGTAACCTGCTATTTCTGGTTCCCAAGTATCTAGTTCTACTCCAGCGAATAAATGGGTATAAAAACAAACATATATGTTGTAGCCAGCGTATAGAAAATCACCACTTTCCATGCCCAACCTATACCCATTTTTCAGTGTCGGTATGGTTGCCAAGAGAGCTTCTTGGTGATGCTGAATAAAGGTCCCAAACAGAAGTAGAGTTATGGGCTTGAATTCGGGCACATTGAACCGATCTAGAAAGTTCAGTGCCAATTTACCAAAGTCAGAACCCGTTTCTACATCTCCCAAAAAGGCACACAACACCATGCCGTGAAGCGCATACCCTGCCGTCGATGCGGGTGCATTCCCAAATTCGAGCGATAAACTCACCATCGTGGAGCTAAGTACGGGCAGCAAACCGGGCATTCCCTGGAGAGTAGGTGCAAACAATATTCCTAACAATTGCATAGCTGCCTGAGTCTGTGGATTTGTCATCACAGGCAGGTCAACTAGTTCCTCAATCCTTCTGCCACTGAGTTGGCTCGCAAGGGCTTGTAGCGCTTTGCCAATTTTGGCTTCATCAGGTTCGGTGGGTAGATCAATCCCCAATTGCAAGAGAGCATCTCTGGCTACTGCAATCGTTTCTAACACCTTGCTCTGGGCTGTCTGAGCGGCAATTTGAATTTTGTAAATTTTAACGCGATCTAAAACTGTTTGGGCTTTTTGTAAAACCTTTGCTGCCATCCGCTCCATAGCATCAAAGTCACCATTTAAATAGGTAATTTCAGCAGCAGCAACATATAGATTTAATGTCAATTCATACTGATTGTCCCAGCAGTTGACTGTCAGTAGCTCAATTCCTATTTGTAGATAAATATTTGCCGCAGCGTAGGCGGTAGAACTTCTGGCCTTACGTCCCGCTTCTAAGTTGAGTTGGGCTAAGGCTTCTCGTTCGCTTAATTGATTGATTAACTCAATTCCTTGATTTAAATGCCCCACAATATCAAATAGTTTTTCTTCTCTTTCAATCTCCGAAGAATTTTGTAGCAGTAACTGTCCAATTTGGCAATGAGTGGCTTGTTTTTGGTGGTCGGGAATCAATGAATAAGCTGCTTGCTGAACGCGATCGTGCAGGAAGCGATAAGTTGGATTGGTAATAGACTCAGTATTGGATTGAGCATCTGTGGGAATGAAGCATTTATAGCCTTCTGTAATGGGTAAAATGAGTCCTTCTTGCAAGGCTTTCCATAGTGCTGATGCTGTTTGTTCGGGTAGTTCTTCGTTGACTATTGCCAATGTATCTAAATCAAACTGGGCCCCAATGCAGGCGGCAAGTTTGAGAACCTCCTGAGTAAGGGCAGGCAACTTCTGCAATTGCACCGCCATAAACTCCACCACATCCGAGGCGTGGGTAAGTCTAGCTTGAGCAATATCGCACTGCCACCCGCCTTTACTTCCCCCCTTACTAAGGGGGGACACAGGGGGGTCAAAGATAATTTGACCATCTTCATACAGCGACTTGAGGAATTGAGTAGAGAAAAAGGGATTACCTTTGGTTTTTTGATAAACCAATTCTGTCAAGGGCCCGGCAAAAGATAAATCGCAAATCAGCGTATCTGCTACCAACTGATTGAGATCTGCTAAACTCAACGGTTGCAGGGTAATCGTATTTACCACTGCCCCAGACTTCACAATCTCATCCACCGTCAGCATAAACGAATGAGTAGGTGACACCTCATTATCCCGATAAGCACCCAACACCAACAGATGCCCCCTATCCTGCATTAACAGTTGTAGCAACTTCAGGGATGCCGAATCCGCCCACTGCAAATCATCCAAAAACATCACTAAGGGATGTGACGCAGTAGTAAATACTTGCACAAACTTTTCCATCAGCAAATTAAAGCGATTTTGGGCGGCAGTCCCCGACAGTTCTAGTGCAGGACTTTGAGCGCCAATGATGCGTTCTAACTCAGGAATCACCTCAATCAGCACTTGCCCGCTATCGCCTACTGCTGTCAGAATATTGGTTTTCCATCTGTGTAACTGAGCGTCATTTTCTGATAATAATTGCCCCATCAATTCCCGAAATGCTTGCACAAATGCACTGAAAGGAATATTGCGCCCAAATTGGTCGTATTTGCCTTTAATAAAATAGCCCCGTTGTCTAGCTATCGGCTTGTGGACTTCGTTTACTACTGCGGTTTTACCAATCCCTGAAAAGCCAGCCACCAGCATCATTTCGGCGCTACCTGTACTAACTCGCTCAAAGGCGGCTAATAGTTGATCGACTTCAGTTTCTCTGCCGTATAACTTTTCGGGAATCAGGAAACGGTCTGTAATATCTCGCCTTCCCAAGTCAAATTCTTCTATGCTGTCCGTTTCTTGTAATTGCAGCAGACACATTTCTAAATCATGCTTTAGCCCCCCTGCTGTTTGATAGCGGTTTTCGGCATTCTTCGCCATCAATTTACTGACAAGAAGCGAGAGAATTAGGGGAATTTCTGGCTTAATTTCCTGCAGCGAAAGCGGCTGTCTGGCAATGTGGCAGTGAATCAGTTCTAAAGCATCTTCTGTCTCAAAAGGCAATTTGCCTGTCAGCAATTCGTAGAAGGTGACACCAAGCGAGTAAAAATCAGCCCGGTAATCGAGAGTACGATTCATTCTCCCGGTTTGTTCTGGCGAAACGTAAGCAAGGGTTCCTTCCAGAACTCCGGGGTTTTTCAGTATCGGTGTTTCTCGGCTTAGCTGAGTGGAAATGCCAAAGTCAATAATTTTTAATTGTTTTGTTTGGGGGTTGTAAACAATATTAGAAGGGTTAATATCTTTGTGGATAATGTTTGCCCTGTGAATTTGTCCTAAAATTTCAGTGGTGGCGATCGCAAGGAGTAAAAATTCTTCTAGAATAAAGGAGCGCTGCTGCATCAATATTTTCAAGGATTCGCCGCCAAAGTCCTCGACAAACATCACGAGGCTGTTTTGGTATTTTTGCAAGTCATAAACCCGCACGACTCCCGGCTGTTTTAGCTCTTGGGTGATGCGGTATTCGGTGCGGTAGCGCACCAATTCTTGAGGTGTGGGGTAGCTCTCTTTGAGAAGTTTGAGGATGATTGGTTGGTTATCTGCTTCCCGAATCGCCCGGTAAACCAGAGAGTTGGCACTTTCATAGAGAAGTGTCTGGGCGGCAACGCCTGCAATAGAGAGCATATTGATTTTTCTGCTAAAATTTAACGCGCAGTCAAAACGCACCAGCTTTGTTTCCACCATAGCGCGTTAAAAAGGAAAAAATAAGGTTTGTTAACAAATTTTGAGTTTTTTGCCTAGCAGGCTGCAAATACTTTCTGATTGTCCGGATTTCGATCGCAAGGTTTGTATTGTGCGTTAACCGTCGCTCGCATTTTCTGTTGCCTTGATGTTGAGATATAGCAACCGCGCCCGATGGTGAAAACGTTCTTAATCGCTCAAACCATTGCCCCCAATTGCATTTTCCCTCTCTTCTAGATAACTAAAGCCTTCAACATCTGCTATGGCTGGTGAGAGTTCCCTGGCGCTACGCGACCGCCAACTCTCACCAGAAGCCCACTCTCAAAGCCATCAGGGACTCGCAGTGTAATAATGTAGCGATCGAGTTTGGACTATTGCAATTAATCTAAATAGTGTAGTCGGTCTTGGATTTTTGTGTGAGTCACTAATGCAGACTGACAGCGTTCCCAATAAATTTTAGCGGCGCTCACGCCCTGATTCTGATGCCAACACTCGGAAAACAGCCGCGCCGCTTCAGCAAACTTCCCTTCCGAGTAAATTGCCAAGGCTTCTGCAAACAATTCCAAGGTAGCTAACTTACCCTCTTTAATTTCTAGCCCGTCAGCATCAAACACCTCATCTAGGTCACATAAGTGTCATTCCATCAATCATAGCTGACTGAATAATTGTATAAGCATCGACCCAAGCTTTTTCAGTTTCAGGTGTCCACTCTAAACCCATCTGCGCCTTCAGGGCTTGAATGAGTGCATTAGCAACAATCGGATAATGTTCTACTAAAACGCCATATTTGGCATGAGTTGCACCTAATCCTTTAGCAAAAACATTAATTAACTTAGGTTTGCGTAAATTTTCAATAATTACTTCTAAGCTTTGCCAAAGCTTTTCTTTTTGCTGTTCCATTTTTGTATTCATGAAAAGAGTTTTAATCTCATCAGAATCCTTAAAAAGGATTTCATAAAAGTCACTGACAAATTCATCAGATTGAGGTTTTATTAATGCTACAGTTCTCTCTAATAGCTCGATGTTTAAACTGATAGTTTTTTGTTCACACCACTCCAAATAAATTTGAGCAACTTGATCCGAAGGACAGAGTTTTAAACATTGAGCAAATAATTCTGTTGCTTGGATAAATCTCTGTTGTCGGTATAAGCTCAAAGCTTGATTAAATAAATCTTTTGTTGCTAATTTTCCTCGCTTTGTTTCAGGAATATCTGCATCAAAAACTTCATAAATTGTAGATAAGTCTACTTTCCCCTTAACACTAATTTCAGCGATCATGCGAATAGCATAGTTACTAGGATTAGCTAATTTATTAAAAGTCTGCTGTGTAATCAGTAAAGCAACACCATAAGTTTTTGTTAATCCTTCCACACGAGAAGCTAAATTCACTGCATCACTAATTACGGTCGTATCCATGCGATTTTGCCCGCCCACGGTGCCTAACATTAAATTCCCCGTATTAATGCCAATCCCAATCTTAATCGGGGCGTCACCAGAATTAACTCGCTCTTGATTGTATACTTGAAGTTGATGCAGCATGGCAATACTGGCGTTTACTGCATTATCAGGATTACCGCTAAATAGCGCCATAATCGCATCACCAATATATTTATCAATAAAGCCATTATTTTCAATAATCGCCGATTCCATCCGAGATAGATAAGCATTAATAAACTGAAAATTTTCCTCGGGTGTCATCTTTTCGGAAATTGTCGTAAAGTCACGAATATCAGAAAATAGCACCGACATTTCTAACTGTACTTGATCGCCTAATTGCACATCAAGAATACTAGATTTTTCCAAAAGTTGCAGAAATTGACTGGGGACGAAGCGCTCGTAAGCTTTGTTGATTTGAAAAAGTTGATGGGTGAACCTGATCCGCTCAGTTTCGGCTTTTTTGCGCTCCGTTATATCTTGAAATGCTGCTATGCCGTAGGCAATATTGCTCTGATTATCATAGATAGGCGTTCCCCAAACTTCGAGGGGTACAACCTTGTCAGTCTGGTAGATTTCTATATCATTAACAGTGGAACTTTCACCATTTAATGCCCGCACTCCAGGCATCTTTTCAACAGGATACGGCTGGGAAGTGTCAGCAGTATATAGTTGATAAACCTCTGTTAATTGCTCGCGCGTGGCATCAGCCGCCACTCCTTTTCCCAAAAGCTGCTGCGCCTTCTGATTAACGTAGTAAGGTGTACCACTGGGTTTGAGTACCATTATCCCTACTGGCATCGCTTCTAGGAATTGACTCAGCCTAGTTTCATTTTCGCGTACTTCTGTATAGAGTTGAGAATTTTGAAGTGAGATAGCCGCTTGTCCAGATAACACTTTTAATAATTCCACTCTTTCTGGCGTAAAAGCTCCGGCTGTCAGATTGTTTTCTAGATAAACAATACTGACGATTTGAGATTGATTAATCAGCGGCACACATAAAATTGATTTGGGCTGATTTTTTCGGATGTAGGGGTCGTTGGTAAATTGTCCCTCTCGGGCAGCATCATCTAGTACCACGCTTTCTTGAGTGCGGGCTACATAGTTGACAATTGCGGAGGAAAGTTCTTGACAGGTTTCAACGGGGATTGACTGCAACACGGTGACTTCTTGGGAATTTATTGTCCCTTCAGCTTCAATTAACAGTTTTTCCTGGCTTGATAAAATTAGATATCCTCTTTGCGCCCCTGCACTTTGCATCCAAATTTTCATCAAGCTCGACATGAGTTTATCTAGCATTATTTCACCGGAAATCGCCTGAGAAGCTTTCATTACTGTGGTAATATCTAAGTTAGAACCAGAACCCTTTATTGTCACAATTGCGGTAGATTTACTATTTTTGTTTCTAGGTTTAATTGGTTTTAATAACTGAGTATATCGCGTTTCTAAATCTTTTACCTTAGTAGTAGCTCCCCATTGGATATAACAATAATACGCTTCAATTATGTAGAGTTGGGCAAATTTTTCTTTACCCCATTCCCAGTAGAATTTGGCTGCTAGTTCGTTAGCCAGAGCTTCTTCATTAATGTATTTATTTTCTTTAGCTCCAGCAATGGCGCGATCGTACATTTCAATCGCTTCGGGTTTATTGCCCAAAACTCTATGTTGTTCAGCCTCAACTAAATGGCTTTTATGCAGATAATTCATGGGAGCATTTTGCGCCCACTGTTTCAACCTCGTTTGATGAATTTCTACCTGATTGAGAATTTTTGCTTGCTCATTTTCTGGCTGTGTGGGGAAAAGTGCCAGGTGCGTCAGGGCTGCATAAAAATGAAAAATGGGAAGATGAATACATCCCGAAACTCCCATCAAATACGGCTTGACTTGAGCAATGTGGTCTATGGCAGCCTGATAATTGCCAAATAAGTAAGCAAGCAGCAATTTGTAAATGTATATAATAGCGATCGCACTAAAGTCATTGTCCTGATGATTCCTAAGCATCATCATCCTTTCATCGTAGGCAGTTCCGATTAAGCAATCCGACTGAATACGGGCTTCCCTCAAGTTTTTCACCGTCTGCTGCGTCATATCCAACAAAACCTGGGCAGAATATTGCTTCATCTGAGCCAAAGCAGCACTGTAACCTGCTATTTCTGGTTCCCAAGTGTCTAGTTCTACCCCACCGAAGAAATGGGCATAAAAATAAACAATTATGTTGGTACCAGCGTTGAGAAAGTCGCCTGTTTCCATACCAGCCGTATAGCCATCCTTCAACGTCGGTATAATTGCCCTCAGAGCTTTTTGGCGATGCTGAATAAAGCTCCCAAACAGAGCCAGAGTTACAGACTTAAATTCCCGTAAATTGAAGCGATCCAGTAAGTTTAGTGCCAATTGCCCAAAGCTATAGCCCGTTTCGACCTCTCCCAGAAAGGCACACAATACCAGTCCGTAAATCACATACCCTACCGTTGATATGGGTGCATTTCCAAAGGAGAGCGATAAACTCACCATCGTTGAGCTAAGGAGGGGCATTAAACCGGGCATTCCCCGGAAAATTGCTAAATCTAACCTACCAGACAGTTGCATAGCTGCCTGAGTCTGTGGATTTGTCATCACAGGCAGGTCAATCAATTCCTCAATCTTTCTTCCCAGGAGTTGACTGGCAACGGTTTGTAGCGCCTTGCCAATTTTGGCTTCGTCAGGTTCGGTAGGGAGTTCAACCCCCAGTTGCAAGAGTGCATTTCTGCCCACTGCGATCGCTTCTAACATCTTGCCCTGGGCTGTTTGTGCAGATATCTGAATTTCGTAAATTTTAACTTTGTCTAAAATCGTTTTAGCTTCTTGCAACGCCAGTTCTGCCATTTGTTCCATGCCTTCAAGGTCAGCATTCAAATAGGCAGCTTCAGCGGCAGCAACGTAGAGATTTAAGGTCAATTCATACTGACTTTGCCAGCAGTTAGCTGTTAGCAGATCGATTCCTGTTTGGAGATAGATATTAGCCGCAGCGTAGGCGGTAGAATTTCTTGCCTTACGTCCGGCTTCTAAGTTAAGTTTTGCTAATGCTTCCCGCTCGCTTGGCTGGCTGATTAATTCTTGCCCTAAATTCAAATGCCCGACAATATCAAACAGTTTTTCCTCTTTTTCCTTCTCAGAATAAGTTTTCTGAAGTAACTGTCCAATTTTGAGATGAGAGGCTTGTTTTTGGTTTTCGGGTATTAGGGAATAAGCTGCTTGCTGGACGCGATCGTGCAGGAAGCGATAAGTTGGATTAGCAACAGACTCAGTATTGAATTGATCCTCTGTGGGAATGAAGCATTTATAGCCTTCTGTAATTGGTAAAATGAGTCCTTCTTGTAATGCTCTCCAAAGTGTTGATGCTGTTTGTTCGGGTAATTCTTCGCTGACTATTGCCAAGGTATCTAAATCAAACTGCGCCCCAATGCAGGCGGCAAGTTTGAGAACCTCCTGAGTAAGGGCCGGCAACTTCTGCAATTGCACCCTCATAAACTCCACCACATCCGATGCGTCGGCAAATGTAACTTGAGCAATATCGCACTGCCACCTCCCTTTACTTCCCCCCTTACTCAGGGGGGACACAGGGGGGTCAAAGATAATTTGACCATCTTCATAGAGCGACTTGAGGAATTGAGTCGAGAAAAAGGGATTACCTTTGGTTTTTTGATAAACTAATTCTGTCAAAGGCCTGGCAAAAGATAAATCGCAAATCAGCGTATCTGCTACCAACTGATTGAGATCTGCTAAACTCAACGGTTGCAAGGTAATAGTATTCACCACTGCTCCAGACTTCACAATCTCATCCACCGTCAACATAAACGGATGAGTAGGTGACACCTCATTATCCCGATAAGCGCCTAACACTAACAGATGCCCCCTATCCTCCATTAACAGTTGTAGCAACTTCAGGGATGCGCCATCTGCCCACTGCAAATCATCCAAAAACATCACTAAGGGATGTGAGGCAGTAGTAAATACTTGCACAAACTTTTCCATCAGCAGATTGAAGCGATTTTGGGCGGCAGTCCCCGACAGTTTTAGTGCAGTCGGTTGAGGGCCAATAATGCGTTCTAATTCAGGGATCACTTCAATCAAGACTTGACCGCTATCGCCCACTGCTGCCATAATCCTGGTTTTCCATGTTTGTAATTGAGCATCAGTTTCTGATAATAATTGCCCCATTAATTCCCGAAATGCTTGCACAAATGCACTGAAGGGAATATTGCGCCCAAATTGGTCGTATTTGCCTTTAATAAAATAGCCCCGCTGTCTGGCTATCGGCTTGTGAACTTCGTTGACTACTGCGGTTTTACCAATCCCTGAAAAGCCAGCCACCAGCATCATTTCGGCGCTACCTGTACTGACTCGTTCAAAGGCTGCTAATAGATTAAAAACTTCAGTTTCTCTGCCGTATAACTTTTCGGGAATCAGGAAACTGTCTGTAATATCCCGCGTTGCCAAGTCAAATTCTTCTATTCTATCCGTTTCTTGTAATTGCAGCAGACACATTTCTAAATCATGCTTGATCCCCCCTGCTGTTTGATAGCGGTTTTCCGCATTCTTCGCCATCATTTTACTGACTATTTGCGAGATAATTAGGGGAATTTCTGGCTTGATTTCCTGCGGGGAAAGCGGCTGTCTGGCAATGTGGCAGTGAACCAGTTCTAAAGCATCTTCTGTCTCAAAAGGCAATTTTCCTGTCAGCATTTCGTAGAAGGTGACGCCGAGAGAGTAAAAGTCAGTGCGGTAATCGAGAGCGCGATTCATCCTGCCAGTTTGTTCCGGCGAGATGTAAGCGAGGGTGCCTTCTAAAACGTTAGGGTTTTTCAGGCTCGGCGTTTCTCGCGTTAGCTGGGTAGAAATGCCAAAGTCGATAATTTTTAATTGTTTCGTTTGGGGGTTGTAAACAATATTAGAAGGGTTAATATCTTTGTGGATGATGTTTGCCCTGTGAATTTGCCCTAAAATTTCAGTGGTGGCGATCGCAAGGAGTAAAAATTCTTCCAGAGTAAACGAGCGCTGCTGCATCCAAATTGTCAAGGATTCGCCGCCAAAGTCCTCCACAAACATCACGAGGCTGTTTTGGTATTTTTGCAAGTCATAAACCTGCACGACTCCCGCCTCTTTCAACTCTCGGGTGATGCGGTATTCGGTGCGGTAGCGCACCAATTCTTGAGGTGTGGGGTAGCTTTCTTTGAGAAGTTTGAGGATAATCGGCTGGTTATCTGCTTCCCGAATCGCCCGGTAAACCAGAGAGTTGGCACTTTCATAGAGAAGTGTCTGGGCGGCAACGCCTGCAATAGAGAGCATATTGATGTTTCTGCTAAAAATTAACGCGCAGTCAAAACGCACGCACCAGCTTTGTTTCGACCATAGCGCGTTAAAAAGGAAAAAATAAGGTTTGTTAACAAATGTTTAGTTTTTTGGCTAGCAGGCTGCAAATACTTTCTGGTTGTCCGGATTTCGTGAGCCTAGTTTGTATACTGCCTTAGCAGTCGATCGCATTTTCTGGCCTTGATGTTGAGATATAGCAACCGCGCCCGATAGTGAGGACGTTCTTAATCGCTGAAACCATTAGATATCTCCAAAAACTCCTAAAACCTTTCCCGGCTTGGTTTATGGCTGCCTGCCCCCTGCATGGCAGCCATAAACCAACGCTTAAATAAGGGTGGAAAGATTTTTTAATAAAAAGTACCCGAATTTTATTGCCTAATTTTCACTATTTTTTTCTTGTTTATAGCTACTTTTATTTAAATTTAACTATTGCACCAGTCCGCCATCTTATTAATCCACATACGAGCAGAATTACTGGCTCATAATTGTCAAAATTTCAGCGAAATCTCTTGTGGCTACTCGAAAAATATTCACCTACATAATTATATACGCTATAAAAAATCTTTTCTAGCCTTCTATTTATTTTATTTTTGTGAGCATCTGTAGTATGTTGACTTCGAGTTCTATTGTGAGGAGTATCAATGAGGGGTTCCCCTAAATAAGCTTTATCCCCTTGAAACTTTTGCTCTGGATTTTCTTCTCCGCGTCGGTGAATACAAATTTTAGGTCGGCCCTTGCTCCTATTTCTCTAACTAATACATCAACTATTTATTTGCCACAAAGGATCACAATTATTTTATTTTTAAAGGCGAGGTTTTTTGTGCTTACCTGAATAGTGTTTTTTCTGAAATTTATAGTCTGTAAGTCTTTCGATTAGCTATTCATCCCTATCTACACCGCACTCAACTTTCCTTAGTCTTTCAATAGTTAATTGCCATTCTGCATCATTTTTTTTGCCTGTTATAATAAAGAAGCAGGCAACAGTTATCTAATAAATTTTATTTATTTGTGAAAGATGTAATTAGCTGGTGATTCGCTGACTCCCTATTAGACTCCTAACATTTGAAATGTGGAAAAATGGTATAAGTATACGCTTGGTCAGGAGAATCCGAGCGGCAATCTTGAGTTTAGGAGGGCGACCACCTCCGCCTTTGATGATGCCAATTCAAGAATTATCTTGAACTTTTTTCTGCTGGTTATACAAAATTCAGTATGAGTAATTAGTCCTATGAGTTGATCCGAGTCTAGACGCAATAGCCTCGTGCTTTCTTAGGGAGGTTTTTCGATTTCCGAAGTTGACTCATGAAAGTTAAGGGAAAATTCTATGATAATATTGGAGCGCTCGCAGTGTTAGTTTATTTGTGGGGGGTATCTAATGAAACTAGCCTTTTTTTCTAGACAGAGTTCTGCAATGCTAGCGCTCGCAGCCACTATTTTGAGTACAGCGGTGGTCCAAGGACAACCGATTGTTCCCGCACCCAATGACGCTGGCACTACTGTCACGCCTAGCGGCGCTAACTTGAATATTACAGGCGGCCAAACTTCTAGAGATGGAGCGAATCTTTTCCACAGTTTTCAAGAGTTTGGGCTTAGCGAAGGGCAGATTGCTAATTTTATTTCTACTCCCGCTATTCGCAACATCTTAGGACGGGTAGTAGGTGGCAATCCTTCTATTATTAATGGTTTAATTCAAGTAAGTGGCGGGAATTCTAACCTGTTTTTAATAAATCCTTCTGGTATTATATTTGGTCCTAATGCTAGCTTAAATCTTCCGGCGGCTTTTACGGCTACTACTGCTACTAACATCGGTTTTGATTCCGGTTTGTTCAATATTGCAGGAGCGAACAATTACAGTACGCTAATAGGAACTCCCAATACTTTTTATTTTAATCTCAGCCAAGCTGGAAGTATCATCAATGCAGGTAATTTAGCAGTTCTGCCTGGAGAAAGTATAAGTTTAATTGGCGGGACTGTCGTGAGTACGGGTTCCCTCAATGCTCCCCAAGGTAATATTATTGTCGCTGCTGTCCGTGGTGAGAAGGCAGTTCGGATTAGTCAAGAAGGGCATTTATTAAGTTTAGAAATTGCGGTTGGTGACGGGGGATTGTTGGCACAGAATGGGCAATTATCTCTGCCTTTGTCTCTTCCGCAATTACTTGCGGGTGCAAGTAGGAACTCTGCTACTGGTATCTCGGTTAACGGTGCCGGAGAAGTTGTTTTGACAACGGGTTTGAGTGTGGAAACGGGAGATGTGGCAATTGCTAGTTCTACTGTTAATAGTCAGAATGCTACACTCTCGGCAGCACGCAATCTCAGTTTGGTAGAAAGCCAGCTACTTACTGAGAAGAATTTGTATCTGTTGGCAGGAGATACGGTGCGGGTGAGAGATGGAAATAACGCTTTCAGGGCGATCGCAGGCGGCAATCTTACTATACAAGGTAATCAAAATATTGATATTTTCGCGCTAAATTACCCTAACCCTGCCTTCCAATCCTCCGAGGATATCACATTATTGAGCAATGGCAATGTTTCGGGTGATGCTCACTTCGCTGCGGGTGGTAATTTTGCTATTCTCACATTGTCTGGCGATCGCAGCAGGTTTGTCAGTTTGTTCGACCCGATTATCAGCTCCGAGGGAGATGTGAGGTTTGGGGATTATACTGGAACCTCACTTAAGGTGGAAGCAAAAGGTGCGATCGCGGCGGGAGATATTACCATCACTGAGCCCGATACTACTTTGTCAGTTTCCGCCGATCCAGATGCGGCGGTGCTTTCAGGTAGTCCAGCTTTAATTCTGCGATCGGGCGTTTCGACTCTGGCGAATGCTGCGAATCTGCCGCCGAATGTTACCGCAGAGGAGACATTTTTTGCTTCACCGGGTGTTGCTTCGGGCAATAACATCGGAGTGGGAGCGATTTCGACACGAGGCGGGCCTGTGATTTTGGAATCAGGAGGGGACATTGGGCTCGATGCGATCGCCACGAATAGGGGCAATATTATTCTCAAAGCTGCCAACGACATCGCCGTTACAGGCACTCTTCAGTCTACTGGCGGCACTATTGACCTCACGGCTGGCAATTTGCTCAGAGTCAGCGGCACTTTTAGAGATAGCAGCGGTGTAGATGTGAGCATTTCCAGCGCTAATGGCACCGGTGGCGGGGCGATTACTATTCGCCACGCGGGGAGCACGACTACACCATTTATTGTCGGCGATGCGACAACGAATGGGACGACGGGAGCGATATCATCAGGTTCCGAGACAATTTCGCCGCAGTTCGCGGTGCCGGTGCCGCCTAGCACTTACACTCAGGGCAATATTGCGATCGTTACTTCCGCGCCATCGTCAACGCCGGAACCGACACCATCTCCAACACCATCTCCAACGCCGGAACCGACACCATCGCCAACGCCGGAACCAACACCGGAACCGACACCATCTCCAACACCGGAACCAACACCGGAACCAACGCCATCTCCAACCCCACAACCGACACCACAACCAACCCCACAACCAACCCCACAACCAACCCCACAACCGACACCACAACCAACCCCACAACCAACACCACAACCAACACCACAACCAACCCCACAACCAACACCACAACCAACCCCACAACCAACACCGCAACCAACACCATCTCCAACCCCACAACCGACACCACAACCAACACCACAACCAACACCACAACCAACACCGCAACCCGCGCCATCTCCAATATCAGAACAAACGACATTACCGGATATCTCAATTACCAATGCGATCGCTCAATCTGACAACCTGAATATCATTAATAGAATTGAATCTCTTTTTAACTACAGATCCGATTGGGTAAGCGAAGTTGTCCAAACGGCATCGCCTCTAAATAGAGTTAGCCGCAGCGATATCACACGACTAATCGATAGAGGCGATATCTCTCAAGCCACTTTGTTTATCGATATATTACATAGCGAACAAGTGGGGTCATACATTAACCAGGAAATCAGGCGTGATTTGCAATCTTTTACGGCCATACAGGAAAGAATTAGAGCGATCGCCAGCCAAACTGGTAAAAAAACAGCCATTATCTACGTCTTATCCCGCCCTGAACAATTAGACCTGATCATCGTCCCCCCTAGCGGCACCCCAATACACAAAAGCATCCGCGCCGCCCGGCGGGAAACTTTGATGCAAGTCGTCGCCAGCTTCAAGGCTGAACTCCTTAGTCCCAGCCAAATCAATAGTCAGAGATATTTGCCAGCATCCCAACAACTTTACCAGTGGATAATTGCGCCCTTGGAAGCGGATTTGAAAGCTCAGGGCATCGATACGCTAGTTTTTAGTATGGATGCGGGGTTGCGATCGCTCCCCTTAGCCGCCCTCCATGACGGTTCTCAATTTCTAGTAGAAAAATACAGCATCGGACTCATTCCCAGCGTCAACTTAACCGATACTAATTATGAAAGCGTTAAAAATACCGAAGTTTTAGGAATGGGAGCCTCACAATTTGCCCAAAATAAACCGTTACCCGCAGTGCCTGCAGAACTTAACGTCATTGCCTCGGAATGGAAAGGCAAATCTTTCCTTAATCAAACCTTTACTCTCAATAATCTGAGGTCGCAACGCAATAACAGACCCTATCGAATTATTCACCTCGCCACTCACGGAGAATTTAAGCCGGGAGCACCAAGCAAATCTTACATTCAGTTAGCAGACACCAGGCTAACACTCGATCGCGTGCGCGAACTAGGGTGGAATCAGCCGCCTAAAGTTGAGCTATTGGTGTTGAGCGCTTGTAAAACTGCTGTGGGTGATAATGACGCTGAATTAGGCTTTGCGGGGCTAGCTGTGCAAGCGGGGGTGAAGTCAGTTTTGGCGAGTCTTTGGTATGTCAGCGATGAAGGTACTTTAGGGTTAATGGCTGAATTTTACCATGAGTTAAAAGTCGCGCCTATTAAAGCGGAAGCCTTGCGGCAGGCTCAAATTGCTATGATTAAAGGTCAAGTTCGTATTGAAAATGGCCGTTTATTTTTGTCAAACTTAAATAAGGAGTTAGAATTGCCACCAGAATTAGCTAAACTAGGTAATGAAAACCTGTCCCATCCTTATTATTGGTCGGGCTTTACAATGATTGGGAGTCCTTGGTAAGGTATAAAGGTGATTGCAATTGCTTCTTGACTCGCAAAATTACTTTGTTATTCGTAATGACCTAGTAGTAAGTGCATAAATACTCACCATATCATTGCGGACGAAGCGAAGCACTCGCAAGGAATGATGGAAGCACTAGCATCTGATTGCTAGTGATTACATAAATATTGTTTGAAGGGGAAATTTAAAAATTTCAAATTAAATATAATGCAAATAATACACCAAAGATGGGACTCAATTCTAGTTTTTATTGACTCAAATGTTGAAGATTACCAGAGTTTAATTAGCGGCGTTTCCCCAAATGCTGAAGTAATTATCCTAGATGAAACGCGGGATGGGATTGAGCAAATCACCGAAATTCTGGGTCAGCGCAGCATCACCAGCCTGCACATAGTTTCTCACGGCAGAGAAGCAGCAGTAGAAATCGGCAGGGCAGAACTTAATATTGATAATCTAGAAACCTACAGCAACCAATTGCAGCAGTGGGGAAAAGCCCTTAACGAATCCGGCAGCATTCTGCTTTACGGCTGTAACATAGCCGCCGGCGAATCCGGCATTAAATTCATACAAAAACTCAGCGAATTAACCGGGGCAAATATTGCCGCTTCCAATAACCTAACAGGGAGTGCAGCATTAGGTGGCGACTGGGAATTAGAAATTATTACAGGACAAATAAATACCGACATAGCCTTTGAAAAAGAAGTCATAGAAGGCTACACATCAGTCCTGGCTACCTTAGTGGCTGAAGAATTTAAAAATCCAACCGTAACCGGGCCTTGGATATATGGAGTTAGCAACACCTCTACAGCTAACCCAGGCTTAACCGCAGGTCCAGCCAACCCGAACGGCGTTATTCCCGCTTTAGGGATTAACGATCCACCCGGAACAGGTACTTTGAGATTAACCTCAAACGCCTTTAACCAAGCAGCTTTTGTAATCTACAACAACCCCTTCACCGCCACTGAGGGTGTGAGAATTACCTTTGATTTCTTTGCCTATAACAGAGGTACTGTCCCTTCAGCGGATGGTTCCCTCCTTGGTGCCGATGGCATTAGTTTTTTCCTCATTGATGGAACAGCTACGCCAACAAAAGCGGGAGGCTCTGGCGGCTCTCTCGGCTATGCTCAGAATAATAATAGTACTCCCACTGCTCCCGCTTCAGGCGGTATTTTAGGAGGTTATTTAGGTGTTGGATTAGACGAGTTTGGCAATTTTTCTAGCACTGTTTCTGGAAAACAGGGTGGCACGGGGCAGCTACCTGATGCAGTAGGAATTAGAGGCAGCCAAAGCACATCTTATAATTTTTTAGGTAGCACTGTCGTTCCCGGTGGGATAGACAATAAAGATACAAGCATTCGCACTGAGGCTAAAAGAAGCGTCCAAATTACATTATTCCCGGCGAGTTCAGCAACACCTAACCGTCTTACAGTTGCCTTCGACGTGAACAGCAACGGCACATTTGATGCGGGCGAAACACTGCTCGACATACCAAATTTGGCAACCGTAAACGGAGCAGTGCCACCTACTTTTAAATTTGGCTTTGCTGCTACGACAGGGGGAAACACAAACATTCACGAAGTTAACAATTTCATCGTCCAAAATATCGATGCCGACGTTTCCATTGTTAAAAAAGGCCCGCTTTATGCCATACCCAACAGCACCATTACCTATACGATTACCTCCACAAATAACGGGCCAAACAGCGCCGAAAGCGTCCTGATTCAAGATCCGCTCCCAGAGGGCTTAACTTTCGTCAGCGCTGACAACAACGGTAGTTTCAATCCCACAACGAGGACGGTCACCTGGCCGGCGATTCCGGCTCTGGCTAACGGTGCTAGCGAAACCCGCACCATCACCGCCACAGTTCCGGCAACACTCAGCGCAGGCACAACCTTAACTAACACTGCATTTAGCAGCTCCAGCACTTTCGACCCCAATCTAGATAACAACAATAGTTCCCAACCCGCCTCTCAAGTCTCAACTACAATTGTTGATGCTCTTGCCGACCTAGTTACCACTAAAACCGGGCCTACGGCAGCAGCAGCAGGTGAAATAGTTACTTACACAATTTCCACAGTCAACAACGGCCCAAGCACAGCCGCAAACCTCACCGTTACCGACAGCATCGTTCCAGGCTTAACAGGAGTCATGCCCTCCAACGGCGGTGTCTACGATGCCGCTACAGGTATTGTCAGCTTCCCGGCAGTTCCCAGCTTAGCCAACACAGCCACCGTCACCAACACAGTCAGCTTCATCGCACCTGCATCCGGCAGCGTCAGCAACACCGCCAGAAGTACCTCAACTACCGCTGACCCCACTCCGGGCAACAACGAATCTACAGTCACCACACCTCTGACACCTAGTGCCGACGTTGTTACCACCAAAACCGGGACTACGGCAGCAGCACCAGGTGAAATAGTTACTTACACAATTTCCACAGTCAACAACGGCCCCAGCACAGCCGAAAACATCACAATTACCGACAGCATCGTTCCAGGCTTAACAGGAGTCAACGGCGGTGTCTACGATCCTGTTACAGGTATTGTCAGCTTCGCGCCAGTTACCAGCTTAGCCAACACAGCCACCGTCACCAACACAGTCAGCTTCATCGCACCTGCATCCGGCAGCGTCAGCAACACCGCCAGAAGTACCTCAACTACCGCTGACCCCACTCCGGGCAACAACGCATCTACAGTCACCACACCTCTGACACCTAGTGCCGACGTTGTTACCACCAAAACCGGGACTACGGCAGCAGCACCAGGTGAAATAGTTACTTACACAATTTCCACAGTCAACAACGGCCCCAGCACAGCCGAAAACATCACAATTACCGACAGCATCGTTCCAGGCTTAACAGGAGTCAACGGCGGTGTCTACGATCCTGTTACAGGTATTGTCAGCTTCGCGCCAGTTACCAGCTTAGCCAACACAGCCACCGTCACCAACACAGTCAGCTTCATCGCACCTGCATCCGGCAGCGTCAGCAACACCGCCAGAAGTACCTCAACTACCGCTGACCCCACTCCGGGCAACAACGCATCTACAGTCACCACACCTCTGACTCCAACTCCAACTCCCACACCAACACCGACTCCAACTCCAACTCCCACACCAACACCGACTCCAACTCCGATTCCGACAATAACTCCGACGCCAACACCGACAATAACTCCGACTCCGACAATAACTCCAACACCGACAACAACTCCGACTCCGACTCCAATACCGACTCCAACGCCAACTCCAATACCGACTCCAACGCCAACTCCAATACCGACTCCAACTCCGACTCCAACTCCGACTCCAACTCCGACTCCAATACCAACACCGACAATAACTCCGACTCCGACTCCCCCAACAACTCCGACTCCCCCAACAACTCCGACTCCCACGCCAACTCCAGGTACTCCCGCTGTCATTTTCCTTGAACCACTTGGCAGTAGCGACGTACTCGAAAGCTTGGGCAGCGATATATACAAAGTGCGGCTAAATACTCAGCCAACTGCTAATGTCACCGTCGCCATTACCCCTGAAACTCAAGTTACTGTCAGCCAAAGGGCCCTTACTTTTACTCCCGCAAATTGGAATGTCGCCCAAACGGTAAGGGTGACTGCGGTTGACGATGCGGTTGTTGAGGGCGATAGTGTCAGCCTAATTAGCCACGCCACCAGCAGCACTGACACATTGTATAATAATCTCGTCGCCCCTCTCACAGTCAATATCAGCGATAACGATAACTTAGGCGATGTCAAAACCTTGTTGAACAAGTCAGTAATCGGTTTGACAGATAATGACGATCGCGTCACAGGATCGCCATTGAATGACATTATCCACGCACGCCCCGGCAATGATTATCTTCATGGCAAAGCAGGCGATGACTTGCTTTACGGACAAAAAGGGGATGACGGCATCAGGGGCGGTGATGGCAATGACATTATTTTTGGTGGTCAGGGGATTGACTTCATTCAGGGTGACGGCGGTACTGACTTGATTTACGGCGGTAAGGAAAACGATCGCATTTACGGGGGCAGAGGCGACGATCTAGTGTTTGGCGACGGGGGCAATGACTACTTATTTGGAGAAATGGGTGCCGACACTCTTACAGGCGGAGGGGGTTTTGATGTGTTTGCCCTCGCGATCGGCACGGGTGAAATCGGCTTAGCCACCGCCGATGTCATTACTGATTTTACCCCAAATCTAGACAAAATTGATTTAATTAGCCCCCTGGCTTCTAACCAGTTAAACATTTTTCAAGGAACAGGCGCTTTTGTGAGCGATACTATAATTCAGTATCAGGTAACAGGGGAATATTTAGCTATCTTGAAAGGAGTGGCTGCCAGCAGTATAGTTCCGCTAGTAACTTTTTAGACTTCGTATGTTGTTGTCCTTTAGCGCTAAAGCGCCACAAAATACCTATAAGAGTGATATTAAGCTGTTGTGCATTTAAACTATGATACAAGCATTAGCCTTATTTTGACTTTTTGGCTTCCATTTAATAATCAACTCTCCTTCATTTAAGAGGTGATGTAATATAGCAACCGCGCCCGATGGTGAGGTTCCTGTTAATCGCTGAAACCATTGCCTCCTATGGCATTTTCCTAATATTATAAATAACTAAAGCCTTCAACATCTGCTATAGCTGGTGAGATTTACCTCGCGCTACGCGACCGCCAACTCTCAGGACAAGCCGACTCCCAAAGCCATCGGGGACTCGCGGTTTAATAATGTGGCGATCGAGTTTGGGACTGTTGCAATTAATGTAAATTGTGTAGCCGGTCTTTGATTTTGGTGCGAGTCACCAATGCAGACTGACAGCGTTCCCAGTAAATTTTAGCCACGCCATCGCCCTGATTCTGACGCCAACACTCGGAAAACAGCCGCGCCGCTTCAAATAACTTCCCTTCCGAGTAAATTGCCCTAGCTTGTGCAAACAATTCCAGCGTAGCTAACTTACCCTCTTTAATTTCTAGCCCGTCAGCATCAAACACCTCATAAACCGTTACTGCTTCGGATTTTCCCTTGACTTTTACCGTATCGAGGGTGCGGATTGCATACTGGGATGGATTTTTTAGGCGCGAGTAAGTTGGGTGGGTAATTAATAGCGACACTCCATAATTTTTCGTCAAACTTTCTACGCGAGAAGCTAAATTCACCGCATCGCTGATTACCGTCCCGTCCATGCGATTGGGTCCTCCCACCGTTCCCAGCATCAAAGAACCCGTATTAATCCCAATCCCAATCTGAATCTGTGCACAGCCAGCCTTAGCGCAGTATTGATTGTATTCAACGAGGCGGTGCACCATAGCAATTCCCGCTTTCACCGCATGATCCGCCTCGCCGCTAAATAGCGCCATAATCGCATCGCCAATATATTTATCAATAAACCCCTTATTTTCATTAATAACGGGTTCCATGCGACTGAGATAGGAATTGATAAATTTGAAATTATCCTCCGGCGTCATAGTTTCCGAAAGCGTCGTGAAGTCGCGAATGTCGGAAAATAGCACTGACATTTCTAACTGCACTTGGTCGCCCAATTCCACATCAATGATACTTGATTTCTCTAAAAACTGAAGGAATTGATGGGGAACAAATCGCTCGTAAGCTTTGTTGAGTTGAGCCAGCCTGGCTTCATTTTCGCGTACTTCTGTATAAAGCTTAGAATTTTGAATCGAGATAGCCGCCTGTCCAGATAACACTTTTAAGAGTTCCACTCTTTCTGGCGTAAAAGCTCCGGCTGTCAGATTGTTTTCTAGATAAACAATACTAACAATCTGAGATTGATTAATCAGCGGCACACATAAAATTGATTTGGGCTGATGCTTTTGGATGTAGGGGTCGTTGGTAAATTGTCCCTCTCGGACAGCATTATCTAGTACCACGCTTTCTTGAGTGCGGGCCACATAATTGACAATTGCAGAGGAAAGTTCTTGACAGGTTTCAACGGGGATTGACTGCAACACGGTGACTTGTTGGGAATTTATTGTCCCTTCAGCTTCAATTAACAGTTGTCCCTGGCTTGATAAAATTAGATACCCTCTTTCCGCCCCTGCATTTTCAATCAAAATTTTCATCAAGCTAGACAATAGCTTATCCAGCAATATTTCGCCGGAAATAGCCTGAGACGCCTTCATAACTGCCGCGAGATCTAGGTGATTACCAGAACCCGTGGTTGTCATTGCTACGGTAGTGTTAGTGTTTTTCTTTGTCGGTTGAGTTACGACGAATAATTGGGGATATCGCGTTTCTAAATCCGTTACCTTAGCAGTAGCTCCCCATTGAACATAACAATAATACGCCTCAAACATATAGGCTTGAGCAACTTTTGTTTTGCCCCATTCCCAGTAGAATTTGGCTGCTAGTTCGTTGGCCAGGGCTTCATCATTAGTATATTTGTTTTCTTTCGCTCCAGAAATGGCGCGATCGTACATTTCAATTGCCTCGGCTTTATTGCCCAACACCCGTTGCCGTTCTGCTTCAACTAAATGCCATTTATGCAGATAATTCATCGGAGCGTTTTGCGCCCACTGTTGCAGCGTGCTTTGATGGGTTTCCACTAAGCCAAGAATTTCAGTTTGCTCAATTGCTGGCTGTGCGGGAAAAAGGGCAAGGTGGGTGAGGGCGACATAAAAATGAAAAATCGGAACAAAAGCCGAGCCCGATACTCCCATCACATACTGTTTGACTTGGGTAATGTGGTCTAGGGCAGCGGTGTAATTCCCATAGCAGTAAGCAAGCAGCAGTTTGTAGATGCAAGCACACGCGATCGCCGTGAATTCATTATCCTGATAGTGCTTGGGAATCATCACCGTTTCATCGTAGGCAGAGCCTATTAAGAAATCCGGCCGAATACGGGTTTCCCTCAAGTTCTGCACTGTCTGCTGAATCATATCCAAATAAATCTGAGCCGAATATTGTTTCAACTGCGCCATGACAGCCCTGTAACCTGCTATTTCTGCTTCCCAAGAGTCTAGTTCTACCCCAGCGAATAAATGGGTATAAAAACAAATATATATGTTGTAGCCAGCATCTACAAAGTCGCCAGTTTCCATACCCAACCTATAGCCCTCTTTCAGCGTCGGTATCGTTGCCAAAAGAGCTTCTTGGCGATGCTGAATCCAACCACCAAACAAAAGCAGAATTATAGACTTGAATTCGGGCACATTGAACCTATCGAGCAATGAGAGTGCCAATTGCCCAAAGCCATAGCCGGTTTCGACATCTCCTAAAAAGGCACATAAAACCATCCCGTGCATCGCATACCCCACCGTCGAGGCGGGTGCATTCCCAAATTGCAGCGATAAACTCACCATCGTAGAGCTCAGCAGGGGAAGCAAACCGGGCATTCCCTGGAAAATGGGTGGAAATAACATACCAGACAGTTGTATAGCTGCCTGAGTCTGTGGATTTGTCATCACAGGTAGGTCAACCAGTTCCTCAATCTTTCTGCCGCTTAGTTGATCCGCAAGGGCTTGTAACGCTTTGCCAATTTTGGCTTCATCAGGTTCGCCAGGGAGTTCAATCCCCAATTGTAAGAGTGCGTTTCTTGCTACGGCGATCGTTTCTAAAACCTTGCTCTGGGCTGTCTGAGCGGCAATTTGAATTTCGTAAATTTTAACTCTATCTAAAATTGTTTGGGCTTTTTGCAAAACCTGTGCTGCCCTCTGCTCCATACCATCAAAGTCACCTTTCAAATAGGCAATTTCAGCAGCAGCAACATAGAGATTTAGGGTCAGTTCATATTGAGTTTGCCAGCATTGAGGTGTCAGTAGCTCAACTCCCATTTGCAGATACATATTTGCCGCAGCGTAGGCAGTAGAACTTCTAGCTTTACAACCCGCTGCCAAGTTGAGTTTGGCTAAGGCTTCTCGTTCGCTTAATTGATTGATTAACTCAATTCCTTGATTTAAATGCCCCACAATATCAAAGAGTTTGTCTTCTCTTTCAATCTCCGAATAACTTTGTAGCATTAACTGTCCAATCTTGAGATGAGTGGCTTGTTTTTGGTCGTTGGGAATCAATGAATAAGCCGCTTGCTGGACGCGATCGTGCAGGAACTTATAAGTGGAATTTGCAACAGACTCAGTAGGGGATTGATCATCTGTTTCAAGGAAGTTATAGCCTTCTGCAACCAGTAAAATAAGTCCTTCTTGCAAGGCTTTCCATAACGCTGATGCCGTTTGTTCGGGTAATTCTTCGCTGACTATTGCCAAGGTATCTAAATCAAACTGCGCCCCAATGCACGCGGCAAGTTTGAGAACCTCCTGAGTTTGGACAGGCAATTTCTGCAATTGCGCCACCATAAACTCCACCACATCTGATGCGTCGGCAAATGTAACTTGAGCAATATCGCACTGCCAATGCCGTACATCCCAGTCAAAGATAATTTGACCATCTTCATAAAGCGCTTTGAGGAATTGAGTAGAGAAAAAGGGATTACCTTTGGTTTTTTGATAAACCAATTCTGTCAAAGGCCCGGCCAAAGATAAATCGCAAATCAGCGTATCTGCTACCAACTGATTGAGATCTGCTAAACTCAACGGTTGCAGGGTAATAGTACTCACCACTGCCCCAGACTTCACAATCTCATCCACCGTCAACATAAACGGATGAGTAGGTGACACCTCATTATCCCGATAAGCACCTAACACTAACAGATGCCCCCTATCCTGCATTAACAGTTGTAGCAACTTCAGGGATGCCGAATCCGCCCACTGCAAATCGTCCAAAAACATCACTAAGGGATGTGAGGCAGTAGTAAATACTTGCACAAACTTTTCCATCAGCAGATTAAAGCGATTTTGGGCGGCACTCCCCGACAGTTCTAGTGCAGGAGGTTGAGGGCCAATGATGCGTTCTAATTCAGGAATTACCTCAATTAGCACTTGCCCACTGTCGCCCACTGCTGTCAGAATTCTGGTTTTCCATGTTTGTAATTGAGCATCAGTTTCTGATAATAATTGCCCCATCAATTCCCGAAATGCTTGCACAAATGCACTGAAGGGAATATTGCGCTGGAATTGGTCGTATTTGCCTTTAATAAAATAGCCACGCTGTCTGGCTATCGGCTTGTGGACTTCGTTCACTACTGCGGTTTTACCAATCCCTGAAAAGCCAGCTACCAGCATCATTTCGGCGCTACCTGTACTGACTCGCTCAAAGGCAGCTAATAGATTATCAACTTCAGTTTCCCTGCCGTAAAGCTTTTCGGGAATCAGGAAACGGTCTGTAATATCCCGCCTTCCCAACTCAAATTCTTCTATGCTATCCGTTTGTTGTAATTGAACCAGACACTTATCTAAATCGTGTTTTAGCCCCCAGGCTGTTTGATAGCGGTTTTCGGCATTCTTCGCCATCAATTTACTGACTATTTGCGAGAGAGTTAGGGGAATTTTGCGATCGATTTCGTGCACAGGAACCGGCTGTCTAGCAATGTGGTAGTGAACCAACTCTAAAGCATCTTCTGTCTCAAAAGGCAGTTTTCCTGTCAGCAATTCGTAGAAGGTAACGCCAAGGGAGTAAAAGTCAGTGCGGTAATCTAGAGCGCGATTCATCCTCCCAGTTTGTTCCGGCGAGATGTAAGCGAGGGTGCCTTCTAAAACGTTGGGGTTTTTCAGGCTCGGCGTTTCTCGCGTTAGCTGAGTGGAAATGCCAAAGTCGATAATTTTTATCTGCCCCGTCGCTGGATTGAATACTATATTAGAAGGGTTAATATCTTTGTGGATGATGTTTGCCTTGTGAATTTGCCCTAAAATTTCAGTTGTGGCGGAAGCAACAAGCAGAAACTCCTTGAGGCTAAACTTTCGCTGCTGCATCAATATTTTCAAGGATTGACCACCAAAGTCCTCGACAAACATCACGAGGCCGTTTTGGTATTTTTGCAAGTCATAAACTTGCACGACTCCCGCCTCTTTCAGTTCTCTGGTGATGCGGTATTCGGTGCGGTAGCGTAGCAATTCTTGAGGTGTGGGGTAGCTCTCTTTGAGAAGTTTGAGGATGAGCGGTTGGTTATCTGCTTCCCGAATCGCCCGGTAAACCAGAGAGTTGGCACTTTCATAGAGAAGTGTCTGGACGGCAATGCCTGGAATGGAGAGCATATTTATTTTTAGGGTAAAATTTAACGCGAAGTCAAAACGCACCCGGTTCGTTGTGTCTAGAATAGCGCTTTAGAAAGGAACAAATTGTGTTTTCTCCCAAACTTTTATTTTTTGAGGAGTTCGTCGCTTTCAGGTAGTGTGGCATAGTAATGCTAAGGAGGTGTAATGCTACGTATCTAAGCCTTGTTAATTCTCTATTCCATAAATTGTCCCCGTTGCGGTTCCCTAAACAGTGTTACAAATGGCCCCACCAACAGCGGAAACCAAAACTTTAAATGTAGAGATTGTCACAGGCAGTTTTTTCAAAACCTCAGACATCAATTGATTTGAGAAGAAACAAAAGAATGGATCGATCGGCTTTAGCAAGAAAAAATATCTTGAGCCAGGATTGCCAAAGTCACGGGGGTGTCCCCCCGCTGGTTGCCATACTATGTGTTTTTCAACAATTAGCATCCCTCCTCCGGCAAGTTCAAGTAAAGTAAAAAAAACAGGCAAGCTAACGAGCCAATCTGATGAAATATGGTCGTTTGTAGGCGATAAGGGTAACAAGCTTTGGAAAGAGCTGGAGATTGATGGCTTAACTAAAGAAATTCTAGGGCTGTAGATAGGAAGTAGAGTTGAAACTGGTGCTAGAGGTTTGTGGGATTCCCTCGTTGCAGTTTACAGACAAAGTCTCGTTTCTTATACAGAAGTTGGGGCCGCCTCTAAAAAAGTTTTTCCTCGCCAGCGACACAAATCTGTCGGGAAAGATACGGGTCTAACTTCTGATATCGAAAGATTCAATAACACCCTGAGGCAAAGCATATCTCGCTATGGTAAGAAATAGCGTTTTCTCATCTACAAAGCTCTCCAATCATCTCGGGGTCTTCTGGTATTTTAGCGCTGATTATAACGCTTCTTTACCCCTAAAAGTGTTTAGAATTTTTCCTTGCTATGCAGGACTACCAGACTTTGTTCTAATGATTTTAGAGAGCCATTTATCTACTTCCCTTTACCTTTCCGGGCTACAAACTCCCGCAGCCGCAGTAAACTAGCGGTCTGCCCCAAATTCAGCGGCAGCAGCGACACTGCCTCCAACCGAGACTGCACCCAACCGTCGCCCCAATACCACTCGTGAAATCCGTCAATTCCCTGACTCAATAACAGCCGCAGACAATTCTGCTGGGCAATATCAACGTGATGCTGAACTGCCACCGGGCCCAACCAACTGGTAAAGGTCAAACCTTGAGAAAATTCTTCCGGCAAACCGCTGGACAACTGCTGCGGCCACAGCCACTGCTGCAATTCACTCGGACGCAACAAGCTGTCCCTAATTGCTGTTTCGGAAGCTTCAAGCTCAATCCGTAGGTTGCTTTGTTGAAAATTACCGAGCATAAGAATTTTAGATATAAGTGGAACTACTTAAATGTAACTTATTGCACAGGTTCTAACATATTCCGGGTGGGCTAGGAGCAACGCCCCACAAAAACCAAATGCACTCTTTGTGGAACAGGCCGGAAAGCCTGTTGAGGGCGGGCTAGGAGCAACGCCCCACAAGCAGAAAATTCACTGTTTGTGGAACAGGCTAGGGAAGCCTGTTCCTGTCCGGGCGGGCTAGGAGCAACGCCCCACAAGCAGAAAATTCATTCTTTGTGGAACGGGCATCTTGCCTGTTCTTAGAAAATAGTGCAAAATGTTCGATCGCACATCACCGTCCATCTACCTTCATCTACACTGAAAAATTTAAGATCTTCGATCGAAACGATCGCCCCAGACCCGATTTTCGTATCGAACTGTTAAGCTCTGTTTCATTTCATTGAAATCTCCGGCCCGAACGCCTACCGCATCCAAAGTCCGTGATACCATCACACCTGAGTAATGCCTATAGAAAAAAACTGGAGAGAAAAGCTTTGACACTAAGGGTTGCAGTAGTAGGTTCAGGCCCTGCGGGTTCTTCCGCCGCCGAAACACTGGTAAAAGCAGGCATCGAAACATACCTATTTGAGCGTAAATTAGACAACGCCAAACCCTGCGGTGGGGCGATTCCTCTGTGCATGGTCAGCGAATTTGACTTGCCGCCACATATCATAGACCGCCAAGTCAGAAAAATGAAAATGATCTCCCCCTCCAACGTAGAGGTGGACATTAACATCGAAAACGCACACGAATATATCGGTATGTGCCGCCGCGAAGTGCTCGACGGCTTCCTGCGCGATCGCGCCGCTTCCTTGGGTGCAAAACTGATTAACGGCACCGTTCACACATTAGACATTCCTTCCAACAACACCGACCCCTACATTCTCCACTATGCCGACCACTCCGACGGCAGCGCCATGGGAATTCAGAAAACTCTGAAAGTGGATTTGGTAATTGGGGCTGACGGCGCTAACTCCCGCGTAGCAAAGGCGATCGACGCTGGTGATTACAATTATGCGATCGCCTTCCAAGAGCGCATCCGCCTGCCAGAAGATAAAATGGCTTACTACCAAGACTTAGCCGAAATGTACGTCGGCGACGACGTATCTACCGATTTCTACGCTTGGGTGTTCCCCAAATACGACCACGTAGCCGTCGGTACCGGCACGATGAAAGTCAATCAAGCCAGCATCAAAAAGCTGCAAGCAGGAGTCCGCGCCCGCGCTGCCAAAAAACTCCTCGGCGGTGAGATTATTAAAGTGGAAGCTCACCCCATCCCGGAACATCCGCGTCCCCGCCGGGTTGTCGGCCGAGTTGCTCTCGTAGGCGACGCCGCCGGCTACGTTACCAAGTCTTCCGGCGAAGGTATCTATTTTGCCGCCAAGTCTGGCCGGATGTGCGCCGAAACTATTGTTGAGATTTCCAATAAAGGGGCGCGCATTCCGACTGAAGAGGAAATTAAGGTTTACTTGAAGCGGTGGGATAAAGCCTACGGCATTACTTACAAAGTTCTTGACATTTTGCAGCGCGTGTTTTACCGTTCCGATGCTACTCGCGAAGCTTTTGTGGAAATGTGTGCCGATCGCGATGTGCAGAAACTCACATTCGATAGCTACTTGTATAAGACAGTAGTACCGGCTAATCCTTTCGTGCAGATGAAGATTACTGCGAAAACCATTGGTAGCTTGTTACGCGGCAATGCTTTAGCGCCTTAATTCCCGGCTTGAGCGCACTTTGTATAAAAAAAGCGGGCAGTCACAAAACTGCTCGCTTTTTTTTAGATCTAAGATAATGAACCGCGAAGGCGCAAAGGGCGCGAAGGAAGAGGAAGAAGAAGAATTGTTAGTTCAAGTTCAACTGCACTAAGGTATCGGGGGCGAGGAAGTGAGAAATGTGATAAGCCCGCTCTTCTGTTTTTAGCAGGATTTTTTCGTAGAGGTAGCGGGTAGCTCGATCGCCCAAACTTTCTGCTTGTCCTGCTTGACGCCGCAGCAAACCGAGGATAGCTTGCTCCGCAATTAAATCGTGTTCCAGCATTTGGCGGCAGGAATATACGCCGTCGGCTTCCGGCTCGAAACAGCACAGCTCGGCTAACTTGCTAAAGCTAGCTGCTGGTATGCCACCCAACCCGTTTAACCGTTCGCCCAACTCGTGGACGCTATCTTGAGCTTCTCCGTAGCTTTCTTCAAAGAATTGGTGCAAGGAGTAAAATTCTGCCCCTTCCACCACAAAATGATGTTTTTGATATTGCAGGTATAGAGCCTGAAAACTGGCCAGCAGCGCGTTCATTCCTTCACAAATGGGTGCTGTGACTGAATGTTCCAGTAGAATTGGGTTTTCGGCTATGTGGCCAAATGGTCTCAATGCACTCTGAGTCTCAGGCATGGGTGTTCTCCTCTCAATAGGCAGTTTTGTTGCCAATATAGTTCAGTCTAGCACCGTAGATTTACCAGTCAAGCAGGGTCTGCCTCGATAGTGGAAGATTTTCTAGAATAGGAAAATTTTTTTCTAAACCTATTGAGAATAATTAGCAGTTGGGTTATGCTTTAAAAAGATTCTCGTTCTGAACGCTTCCTGAAAGCGGGGCGCACCTTCTGAAGGCAGAAGGTATTCGGCAAAAGGCAGAATTTTTCAGGAAGGGCTTTTGATAATCCTTGATTTTCTTGGGAAATCTAGCTTTTGGCTTCTGCGGGCGATCGGTCAGGATCAAAAATTAATGCAAATTATTACTGTTGTCAAAAAATGAATCCAGCAGAGCCAGAATTAGAAGTTTGTGACATTGTGCAAGTTAGTTGGCTAGATAGATGGCAAGTTTACAAACGCTTGCAAGAGCTAGAAATTCCCTGCTGGTGTGGAGTTGACCAACCTTTGCGGGCAAAAGTCAATACTGTCAAACAAGTGGCTCAGTTAAAGAGCGTGTTGAGGCAAGTCAGTGCCCCTCGAGACGAACTGGTGCAGTGGCTGGAGTGCTGCTGGCAAATCGGGTAAAGGTAGAAGGTAGTTCGGCAACGAGCAGTGTACAAGATGTAACGGATTTAAAGGAGTCATAACAATGTATAAATCTGGCAAGCAAGTTTCCGAATTCAGTTTAGAGGGAGAAATCCTCGGCCTGATTGTTGAAGATGGCTGCAAACTTAAATATTTGCGAATTAGCAGCGATCGGGGAGTAGAATATCTTGTTAAACTTTGCAAGGAATTACGGTCATTTCTGTTACCTGTTTTGACGCCCGGGTTGAAAGTTCAAGTTGTAGGTGAGAAAGAACTCAATTTGAAAAACGGTAAAATAAAACTTAAAGCTCGCAGCCTCAAGCTAGCTCAAGGCCAAAATGATCGATTGCCAGAACTGCTCGACTCTACAAATCTGCCTGTTGCGGTATTGACATCCGACGATCGCGCTATTGCCAAAAGCGAATTCACCTCTGGCCCAGCAGCTCAAACAGTAAAAGCTCCGGCAAAAACCCAAACCAAAATATTAGTATGTCAAAAATCAGACTGCCTGAAGCGGGGCGCCGGAGGAGTCTGTAAAGCTTTAGAAAATGCTTTGAATTCGCGCGGTTTAGAAGACCAAGTGACAGTTCAGGGAACCGGATGTCTCAAACAGTGCAAAGCGGGCCCAAATATAGTTGTGATGCCGGACAAAACTCGCTACAGCCGCATTGCACCTGCTGAAATTCCAGCAATCATTGACAAACATTTTGCAGTAGTTAAAGCTTAGGCGATCGCACGGATGCGGAAAAAGTAAGTTATACCATTTGAGATTAAAGAATTAAAGACGTTCTTAATTGCTCAAACCCTTGATTTTATTGCTTCTTCCTTGTTCACGCTTGACAACTCCCCTCAGACTTCTTCCGAACGCTATAGCTCGATCGCGCCACTCGATTCAGAGGTTATTGTCGCAAAAAACCGGAAAAATGCCAAAAACTATCACCAAAAAACGAGGGAGAAGCCCCGGGCTACCGCCATGAGGAGGAAAGCGGCAGCGACGACCGTCGCCGTGGAATGAGCGCAACTTGAGTCGCAATGATATGATAAGTGCAGCGATTAAGAATAACCATCTACGTATTAAAGCATTTTAGTCTCGGTGAGATTCCGGCACAGTAAGCCACTACTGCCTTTGAGCAGGAAGCCTATTTAACTGACAAAAAATATCAAAATGTGGAGCGTACCTATCTGGCATAAGTGATGGACTCCGAAAGCAGAAAAAAGCTAAAAGTATACGCAAAGTTTGGATTCGTCCATGCTGAGTGGGTAGAGGTGCATTGATAACGCCTTTGAAAGTCCCTTTGTGGTCTAATCAAGAATCCCCCTGATTCATCAGTGGGGAGTATCAATTAGGGGCTTCCTTCTGTAGAATCTCTAAGGATAGACTGTATCACAGACCCTGTGACTATTGGGATAAAAAGCCATGTCAGAAGCTGATCTTCGAGCCCATCAGCACCAACCGCACCCTGCTGTTCCATCCGATACCGAACCATTGCAGTCAAATTTTGCTGCTGCTGGGGGTTTTGAGCCGATCGCCCCCCATCCGACAGACACTCCGGCAAGGGTTCCCCAACAGCCAGAACAAGACTGGCAAACAGTAGATTTTCCCAACGCGATCAGCGTAGATGCAATTCCCACAAAACCTGAAACAAAAAATTCGCAATCTCAGACACAGCCTACCGAGGCGGGTGCGCCCCTGATTTCAGACAATCTAAAAAATCTCCTTGGCAATGCCGAACAGGCTAAGGGCAAAGGATCGACCCCAGTCACCCTCATGCAAGCGCTGCACGAATGCAACCGCGACCTTTTGCAGCGCCTCGCCCAGCTAGAAACAGCTCTCGAAGAGTCCCAAAACACCTTGCAGAATCGCGAAACTTTGCTAGAACAACGGACTGCAGAACTCGAAAATACTCAAGAACAATTGACGCGGCTGTTTGGCAAAGTGGAAGTTTCCCATCAAACCCTCCAAAGCCAAGAAATTTTAGTCGAGAGTTTAAGAAGTAATTTGGCAACCAGCCAAGCCAGGCTAGCGGCTGTTGAGCGAGAATGTGCGTCTACTGTGCAGCGCTACAACGAACAGTTACACCAGCTAGTAGCCACAGAAAATGTTTGCAGGGAACTTCGATCGCGCTTGCACCGCCAGCAGCGCCACACCCTCCAATTCAAAGCTGCCTTGGAAAGAAGTCTGGAGATGCCGCACATAAAGCCACCGATCATCGACCCCCCTGACAATGCAGATGATACCGCCACCGCGCAATTAGAATCTTTGCTCGCGGCGGTCAAAAGCTCTCAGGTTCCGGTGTCGCCAGCTTTCAACGCTTCCCCTGTCAAACCTTGGTCGGAATCTGCAGAGCATTCAGAGGCAGTGGCTGCTTCCGATGCGATCAACCCTGAATCCATAGCAAATCAGGAACTCAACAAATTAGCCCAAGTATCCGGCATTCAATTGCATCCGACCGAAATCAACCAGCCTCAGGAGCCAGCAACTGACTCGACCCTTGCTGTTGCGGAACCTGAACTGCCGGTGGCTGAGTCTGAACCCGAAACTGCTGCTGTCAAATCAGACAGCCCTGAATTGGCACCGCCTGTTCAAATTTTGAATTCAGTTGAAACTTTTGGCATTCAAGAAGTGCGATCGAGTGCGGCCAAACCTACAGCAGTCACACAACCTGACTGGCTGGCTTTGATTGCCAGTCCGCTGCGGCCTTCTAAAAAACGTCGATCGTTAGCTGAAATTGAATTGCCGAGTTTTCGATAGCGAACTGAAGTTGCTAGTTATAAGCTGTGACTGATGGAATTCCGGCGTTGGTAGTTGGTAATGGGTAATTGATAATTGCTCAGACTTACCAATTACCAAAAAGAAAGCTAATTGGGCTTCAGTTGGAACTGGGTAAAAGTCTGCACTTGTACATAAGCTGATGCTATCTTACAAAATCATATCATTGTCCGGTCGATTACCCGAAATCAGGTAGGGGCGGGTTCACCAACAATATCTGCTAATAATTGACAATCTAAAAAACCCGCCCGGCCGGGATATTATGGTCAATCGATCGGACATGATATCACATCCTCAACCGATGCGAGAAATGACTTTTTTAAGTTGTTAGACCAGGTAGTACAAAATCATCAGGTGTATATCATCAACCGTCCTGATGGTGAAAATGTAGCCAGGATTGCTGAGTCAGATTTGATCGGTTTGGTTGAGACGGTTTATCTTTTGCGATCGCGCGATTGGTTTTAAAGGGTTGCTTATGATTCTATTTGAGCGATCGCATTTTTTGCTCCCACGTCCCCAAAGCGATTTTTCAACAAGCTATTATTTCCGCTATTTTTGCTCATCTTCTTCCTGCTGGCTATTTTCTAACTTCAAATCGCCACCAGCAAATGAGGGAAGCCCAAGCGATCTAAAGGATTCTGCGATCGCATCCTGTGCCGACTTTCTATACTGCTGCTTTCTCTTTTCCTCCAAGCGCTTTTCTTGGTCAGCGAACAAATCTTTGTTTAAAGATTTGATAGTTTCATCAATTTTCTGTCCAACCGCATCAGGTGACTGCTCGATTTGGTCTACTAAATCCCGCAACTTAGCTAGAATTTTTTGGAGATAATCCTCGATTTTTGAGTCCGAAAACGCCTCTAGCAACTTGTCGGACAGTTCATCCATTTCGTCGCCTACATTGATTCCTTGAAGTTCCAGCTTCTCTCGGAGGGCGCTTATACCCGCACGGGCTGCTTCAACTCGGTTGGGGCTTTTAGATCTTGACTCGTCCAACAATTCTTGCAGTTCGTTGGAAAAATTGACAAAGGTTGTTTGAGCCGCTTTAGGGTTGTTTTCCAGTTCTTCTGGTGTGGTACCAAAAAGTGAGGAAATAAGCTCTTCGTCTGATGGGGTTTTGTCGGATGATGCTAGAGGATTTAATGATACTTCTTGTGATGTCTGTAATTCTAATTCTAGGAAGTTGGAAAAGGCATTTTTAGCTTCATCCAAAGCTTGGGTCATTTCAGCCTCAAGATAAGCTTTTGCCTGTGATTCTGGTATTTCAAAAGAGTTTAGCGCATTGTAATCAACTTTTTTTTCATCCCCGTTGAGGGTCAAAATGATGAAGTCTCCACTGGAAAGTTCTTGGTCATTGGGAATGAGAAAGTAATGCGATCGCATGGAATCAGTCCATAGAGAAGGTTTATTTTTGCTATTCATCATCACTTTTTAACCTCTTATCTAGTGCTTACTCTCGTGTTATTTTTTCTGGGCATATTTATCTTCCCTCCCTAAAGTTGCCAAATCTCCTGCCGAAAAGTACGGCGAATCAATAACCATAGATACAATAAATTTAGCAACTTTCAATTCTTCTATTTCGGATATCCTTACAAAATCATGTACTCCCGGAGTTCGGTCAGCCAAAGCAGACAATTCTTTACTAAAAGCATCAAATTCTTGATGACTTACGTAAAATAATACTCCCCTTCTTGAATCAATATCTGAGTCTTCCATATCTCCCTTCAAAGGCGGAATAGAAATTATTTCCTGTGTTCCTGCTAACAGTGACTTGGGTGTTACCGTATAATCAGAAAGTGCTGCGGTAAAAAGTCTGGCTTCAGTTTCTGAACTAACCTCATCAACATTATCTGGCAATACAGGAGGCCAATTATCTGGGTTTATTTCCAACTCTGGCACAAACATTATACTCACTAAAAAATTTAATGTTACTAAGTAAATTCCTCGATAAAACTCAGCCGTTTCGGGAAATACTTCCCAACTTTGATGTCTAACTGAGACACTAAAGTTACGTTCTAGGGATGGCTTCATTGGATTAAACCTCTTGTTTTGGTGTATTACAGAGATATGATTCAACTTTCGTCCCAGGTGCTTTAACTTCTGATTTACGGGAAACGGCGATTTGGGTAAGGTTTTACGAAACTAATGCGATCGCGTCGAATCGAGCCATAGGGAGCCTTTGCCTTTATCTTTACTGTTCATAGATTGTTTTTGCGATTTGCTCACTTAAGAGCTTTTCGTAAAAAAGAATATTGAGCTAGAAAAGTATCCTTAAACATTTAAATTCAATCAGCTTTTGGGCTGATAGGGTTTGGTCAGATAAATTCTCTTCATCTCAGATTAAAGATGGAGTCTTCACTAGGAAGAGCATGATTGTTGGGAATGAGGGAATAACGCGATCGGGTAGAATCGAGCCAAAGAAAATCTTTTTTCTCAGTATTCATTGCACAGAAATCCTACTGTATAGAGATTCATAAACTACTCAGCGGAACCTCACATATTTGACAGAAATACTTAGCCACACTGATAATTTTCACAAAGCTAGAGCTGGAGGAGCGAGCGAAAGATGCTGAACCAGGAGAGCAAAGCCTTCGCTATTTCGAGGCTCAGGAAACCTCAATATCCTTGGTATCGAGCTGATCTAGCACTTGTTCATCCAGTAGTATGTGTGGGGATAAGCTGTAGTGATCGCTCAACCTCCCTCTGGGAAAGCATCCAACGGAGAAGTGGAAAAAACCCTGCTCGAAATAGAAGTCGCCTCCCCGCTCGTACAGGAGAATTAGAGGGTCATATGGGTCTGGAAGAGCAATTTTAGTCACCTCCGGACTGTTCTTCACTACAGCCCAATGGACGAACCACTCACACATTCGCTTAATCATGGGGGAGAGAAGGAATGGTTTCAGATGGCGTTTGAGTGCTTCGACCTTGGCTTCATCAGCACGTAGTGAGGGATCGATCTGAGCTGCCACGTCAAAGAGGGGCCATTTATCGGTACAATCTAAAGCTTTTGCCCACAGAGAAGCACGTCTCAGGTACTCCTTAAGTAAAGCAATGTGGGAGGCGGCACGAAAATCCTTTAGCTCCCAGTCGATCGCCTTGATTCGCTCTATTGTTCTGTCAACGTTGTTGTCTTGGGTCATTTTATTCTTTTTCTTCAATTATTTTTCTGATCTTTTTAAGCACTTCATCAAGATTCGAGAGATCCTCAGCCAATGATAATCCCTCCGGGGACATACCAAGATCCCGCTCCCAGTGACCGAAGGCAGAACGCTTTGGATTGGGATTGGGGGCGAGGTTATGGGCTCCATATCCTTTATCACCCGGCATTGGATAGTTACCCCAAGTATAGAGTGGGTGTTCCCTCCAAGAGTTGGGATTCATATACGGCAGTCCATCATCCATTAGTCCCGCTTCTATATACTCGTGTGCTATGAGGTGCCTGAAACGGGCAAGCTCATCAGCCAGCTCCTCAACTTGCATGGATTTATTTATAGCCATCATCCAGTCATCAGCAATCTCTGGAAGCGGACTGAAATTGCCTTTCACACGCCTGATTTCTTTGGTTTTGTAATTGGCTACCTCAAGTTCGTGTTCTTTAAGGAAGAGATGCTCTTTGACCTTGGCAATGTAATGCTCGGGAATCCCTGTGTTTTTTGCGATCCTAGAGACATCGTCGGTCATGGCGGCGATCTCTTCGTACATACGGATTGTCTTTTTCTCTACGTAGTCAAGATCAACGTACCTTGCTCCCCCTGGTGCTTGTTCTCCTAAGCCATCGGGCACTTTCACACCCGCGTCAGGTGTGGTTGTCGTCACTTCAGATTGGGTAGGGTTCTTTTCTGGTTCGGGAGGTTTAGTGAGTTGAGTCTCCTCAGCTACCGGAGGTTTAGCGGGTGTAGTTTCCTCAGATACTGGAGGTTTAACAGGTGCAGTCTCTTCAACCCCCGGAGGTTTCGTTGGTGCAGTCTCCTCAACCACGCGAGGTTTAGCGGGTGTAGTCTCCTCAACCACGCGAGGTTTAGCGGGTGCAGTCTCCTGAGATACTGGAGGTTTAGCGGGTGCAGTTTCCTCAGATACTGGAGGTTTAGCGGGTGTAGTCTCCTGAGATACTGGAGGTTTAGCGGGTGCAGTTTCCTCAGATACTGGAGGTTTAGCGGGTGTAGTCTCCTGAGATACTGGAGGTTTAGCGGGTGCAGTTTCCTCAGATACTAGAGGTTTAGCGGGTGTAGGCTCTTCAACTACCGGAGGTTTAGTAGATGTAGTTTCCTCAGCCACTGGAGGTTTTACGGCTGTTTCCGGCGGTTTTACTTCAGGTTGCTTAGCGCTAGGCATATCCACATCGGGACGGCTGCCTGTTGGGACATCTACGCCGCCACCCAAGCCGCTGTCAATCTTACCTCCAAAGGAATTACCAAAGTTTGCCCCTGCATTTGAGAACTTGGTCTGCCCCGCTTCAACGCCCTTAATCTTGCTAAACTTGTTCATACCCAAAGACATAGCTACTCCCTGGGCTGCACCTTCCATAATTCCTTCCAGGGTCAGGGGTTTACCAGAGGCTAAATCGCCCAAAATGTTAGCAGTGACATCGAAGGCTGTTTCAATACCAAACTTACCTAGCGATTGAGACATTCCACCGCCAAGTTTGCCAGCTTGACCCAGCCCTTGACCCAAGGCACCGCCAGCACCGCCGAGCGCCCCGCCAATGGCACCGATAAGAGCAGCTTGACCGACGCCTTCCATAATGTTCTTGCCGTCGATCAGGTTGCTGCCCATTTGAATAACCGCACCGGAAGCCGCCCCCACGATCGCACCGCCAACAACCGCCCCAACAGCACCAGCAACGGCTGCACTCGCACCCAAAGCCCCAGCCATCGCTCCGACTGCGCCGATTACGGCTGGGCCAGCCACCACCGCCACCACAACGATGACCGCCACGATTAAAAGGATCTTTAAGACTTCTTTCCAACGCGGTTGTACCTGAGCCGCTGCTTGGTCAGCATATGTATGGATTTCGGCATCCATTTTGCCCAGCGCACCCCGCAGCCCTTCTTGCAACTGAGTAACGCTATTTTCAAATCCCTTCTCTAGGTTCTCATTAGCTTGATTAAAGGTCGTCTCAAAGCCTTTAGTCACTTCTTTGAAGCCGGAAACCGCTGTTTCTGTGGTGGATTTGACTGTTGTCTGGTGAGTTTGCTGAAGTTTGTTAAAGGTGTCGCTGGCGCTTTGATTTAGTTGCGTCAGCGTGGTGGTGAAACTGGTACCAGCAGCTTGAGCTTCTTGAATTCCACCTTGACCGATCGCACTTAGATTTTGAATAGCCTTTTGCCCACCCTGAGCGATACCCTGTTCGGAGGTGGCCAGATTTCCTTCTAATTGTCCTTGTACTTGAGCGATCGCGCCATCTATCTGGGCGCCTGCTTGTGCTAGAGTCTCACTTAAGGCAGCCGCATCGGGCGCGGCTATTCCTTTTGCCTGTGCTTGGAAAGTTTGCAAAGCTTTTTGCAAGCTAGTTCCAGCTCGATTAATTCCTTGCTGTAGGGTAGCGATCACCTTCTGAGCATTACCGTCAATTGAAGCTAGCTGCTGTTGACCGTAATTCGTCACCAATTGCAGTTGACTTGCTTGCTGTTGGTCTAAAGACTGTAAAGTAGCCTGCAAAGTCTTGTTAGCTGCCTCAGTCAAGCTGGTTTGTGCCTCTTGCACTTGAGAGAGTGCCTGCTTTTCGGCACTATTCAAACTGTCGAGAGTTGCTTGATGCTGAGTTTTCAGGGTTTCGCGAGATTTATTAGCGATTTGATGAACGGCTGCAATATCTTTTGATTTGCCTCCTTGCGCCTGATCAGCCTGCTTGTTTGCTTCGTCAATTAAACCTTGTTTGTATTGTTTCCCTACTTCTCTGGCTGCATTCGCCCTAGCCTTATTTTTGTTATCGGTTAGGGGACCATCCAAAAAGCTATCATCTTTGCCTGTAATCTGAGATTCGTATCCCTTTGCCTTTGCCTCACCTTTAGCGAGCGCTTCTGATCCCACCACATTACCAGCATCGCGGTATTTCCCATTTGCCTGGTTGTAAAGTTCTTCGATGCGGGTAATTTGGCTGTTTACGCGCTCATCAACAGTTTGCAGAGCTGTAGTATGTTCGGTGTCGATTTGTTGACGAGCAGTAGCGGTTGTTTGGGGAATTGCTGCCGCTGCTGCCTGATGCTGGGCTTGAATTTGCGCCAGCGCAGCTAGTCCTTCGCTTTGAGCTTGCGATCGCAATTGAGCTATCTGAGCCGTCACAGCCGCCTTTTGTTGCTCAACAGCAGCCATAACGGTTGCTTTGGCATTCTCCGCCGATGCCAGAATCCGCCCAGGAATCGATTGCCCTAAGCCTGTAATCGTCTGCACTTTTCCACTCGCCTCAGCCAAGAAGCTACTCGCCATTGTGCTAGCTTGAGCGCGTTGCTGTTCTATAACTCCTGAATTACCACTCGGCTGATCTGCTTTCAGAGCAACAACTGCCGTCTCCTTTCCTCCACCAGCCTCTTCTTGTTCTGGCGGGGCAAAATTAATTCCAGCCCCTGCCAACTGAGCTACTGCAGCATTCGTAGCTTCTAGTTCCTTTGTCGCGGATTGTGCTTCTGCGCCGGCTTTTTCCTTCTTTGCTGCAGTTTCACCATTTGCTGCTTCTTTATTGCCTTCTGGTGTCTGGTTTGCTTTTTCGTTAGCGGCAGTTGCTTCTTTAAGTGCCTGCGCTTGGGGTACTTTCTCTAGTGCTTTACTTTCACCCTTACCTGGTTGCTTTCCATTCTCTTGACCTTGTTTACCTTTAGTCTTCTCTTCCTTGCCAGGTGCCGTTGCCTCTTTGGGCAACTGAATCTCTTCTTTAGCCTTCGTGGCTTCTACTGTCTTTGCTACTGGGCTGGTTTCACCTTCACCCTTTGCTTCAGAGCCGTTTTCTCCCGCAGATTTACCAGGCTGGGGAACTATCTCAACTCCTTGGGCCGACTCAGGTTTACCCGCTTTAGTGGCATTTTCTTTTGGTGGTCGATCGTTTGGCAGGGCTTCAGCTTGCTTGCCCTGGTTTTCAGAGGAATGCTCTGTTTCAGCAGATTCAACTTTGCTTGATTCCGCGCTTGTCTGAGTATCAGCAGTTGTAACTGCTGTCTGGGTTTGCTCGTTACTTGAAGAGTCAGTTTTACTAGATGCAACTTCTGATGGAGTTTGTTGCTTAGCCCGAACCGCACCTCCCTGCTGTACGGTATGCGTCAACTCATGCGCCGTCAACTCACCTTTACCTGGAGATTTCCCCGCATTCTAGTAAATATTGCTACTATGAGCAAACACCTGCGCTCCCAATAATAACGAACTTTTCATTAGGAAGTTCTTGGTTATTCGCAATCAGAAAATAACGACTACGGTTAGCAATTGTCCAAAGAGAGGTGTTGTCATTTTCGTTCATTGTGTTTTCATAAGAGTTTACGTATTTGGTTGATAATGGGGTACAGGATCTAAGCGACGAAACAAAACTACACCTCCTGCAAACTTCTCTACACGTTGTATATCTGGTCGCTCAGAAGCTTCATCAAGCCCATGAATACTATCGGCTATCAAGGTAATTCCGACAAGGTAATTGGCATTATATTCTGTTGGATCGACTTCGGATTCTGCCTCTTCATCAAAGAACACATAGCGAAGGTTGAGCTGTCGAAGCAGTTCAGTCCCTAAACGGATAAAAGTTTGTACCAGTTTCTGACGTCCATATTTTTCACCGATGTTCTCAAACAGTTCCTCGTCTATATCTAGAGTGCTAGATACCCATCCTTCCTCTTCGTAGCAACGACAAGTCAACGGTAGATTCTCACCACTAAATTCAAGAATCCAATCTGATTCACGCATTCCATCTACTTGGCGTTGAGATTGAAGTGCGTGTAGCCCTATTTTTTCTAGAGTTTTATCTAGTATGGTACAGTCGTTGAGAGAACCACTCCATCCAAATGCAAGGCTTACAAGTGCACTCATACATTACCTCACGCGGAAGTTGTTAGATCCAAGCGGTGGTGCTGCGGTTTTGATTCCTGCCAGTTTGTTGCTAGCATTAGCCCAACCACTAATAAAATCTTCAGATAGCTCAGTGATGACCAGCTTATCACCATTGAAGAAATGGGCGGCCCAATTGGAGCCATGATAGGGTCCGACAAAGACGACATTAGCATTGGCAACTACATCATTAAGAGCAGCTTGAAACTTAGTGTGTGCCGCTTGATCGCTTGCCTTCCACGGAGTGGTAACGCCAAAATCGACTGCGTGCTTCCACTTTTTCTGTAGCTGGGAATGAGAAAGAATGGTTGCAATAATGCTAGCAGCTTTATCTAAATCTGCTTTGCCAACTTTCTGGGCTGATAGTTTATATGGTGAAAGTAGTGAGTTTCGGAAAATTCTAGATAAATATAGCAATCTTTGCAGGAGTCGTAAATTTTTTACGCCACCCCAACCCTCCCCGAACTCGCGGGGAGGAAGTAAGAAATTCACAAATGATTTAGGATGGCTGTATAAGCTACTTTACCTTGCATCAATTAGAAGTAATCATGGAGTTTTGCTGCTTTGTCGTCGAAGGGTTTGAGCTAATAAAGGGTGTCAATTTGAGAGACTATTTAGCGATAAAAAATCAGAAACATAGATATATTATAGAAATAATTTATGGTAAAAAAGGAGCGGTAACATATTGGGAGATAACTAACGCTCCAGAAACGCTGCCGTCTAATTCTACTTCATTTTTTAAAACGACTCTCAAAGGTAAACTTAAGAAAATTGTGGGCAATCTTTATGGATTAAGAACATGGGTAGAATATGGCTGACGGCAATGTAAACAAGAATTAGGTTGAACCGACTACCGTTTTACTAGGTTTAAGGATATTGAAAAGTGGTGGTCAATTATTTTTTGTGTTTACACAATCATTAGTTTAAATTGCCCAGCTTTTTTATCCTTAAATCTCGGCGTTCAAACTCAATCTAATCCAAACGATAATTCGGCAATTTTTCGGCTCATCCAGAATGGAATTACCAAAGTGGATGGAAGAATACGTTGAATAATTTTCGTTTAGTTAGCCAATCCATTCTTCTATTTTAGTTGATTTATCCGGGGCTGGAAATATCCCATAATTCTAATTTATTGCTTGGGTTTAAGCATTTAATTGATCGAATGAATCAATTCCAACCCTTTTATTATTCTGCTTAATTTGGGCTTATTTCTTGCTTCTTTAATCCGGAGAGTAACAGAAGAGGGGTAACTCAAAACTCAAAACTCAAAACTCAAAACAATTTTCTCCCTTTTCCCATGCCGTAGGTGAGAGCATAACAGCTAGTCAACAGCCACAGCCAAACAGCCGGATACCGGGGTTCCAACCAAGGCTGTACGCTGCGGGCGAAGCTGGGAAGCCATCCGAACAACCAACTGGCCAAAGCCAGCAGAGTAAAACTCAAGTAACTCCCCAGCCAGCGCCAAATATCCCCCAAGGTGACAAAATCTAAAATCCACACCAGGAGAGAAGGGTTTTTTCCTGCTGCTTCTAGAGCCAGTCGATTGAAAGTTAGCCAGTCGGTTCTGTCTTTAATAAAAGTTTCGGCTACGGCGAGTTTTTGTTCTGCCAAAATACCGAAAAAGGTATTGAGAATTGAATTAATTCTTTGGGGTGGCAAACTACGATTAGTTGGAACCATCATGCCTTTAGAAAACAGCCAAGTTACTGAAACATTGCTCTGGTAGGCGCGAATTTGGTTTAAGTAATTTGCCGTCAACAAATTGTGCTTTAAAGCTGTATCCAAAAGGTCTGTTAAGCGGAAAAGATTGCGGACGAGGGAGCCGAAGCCGGTGAAAACGAGGGGAGATTGCAGGGATGCTGCGTCGCCGATCGAGATTAGGCGATCGATCGCCACGGCTCGATCGTTGCTGTTGGTGCTAAAATGCCCGGGGATATAACCAAAGGTCGGTTTTTTCCACACCAATTTATCGACATCGCAGCGGCGGTACTCCGGCAAAATTGCGAAAAAATCCTCGTACATTTCCAGCAAAGAACCGGGATTCTCGGGATGTACTTGGTGGTAGTGAAATAGATAAACTGTCAGTTCTGTGCCGGCGCCGGGAAATAACTCCCAAATGAGCTGGCGCCCCCGAGAAATGTCCCCGTGAGTGTAGAGTACATCCCCGTAGTCCGAATCCCACACTCCCGGCTCAAATCCTCCGTCGATGACTGCTCCCACCGTTGGACAAACGCTCTCAAAAGCCCGCCCCTGGTTCAATTGCCAAGCGATGGGAGAAGCCGAACCCATTGCATCCACCAGCAGCCGCCCTAATGCAGTGCGATCGGCTTTTGTCGGCAAGTGGCGACCCTGAACTACTACTTTTTCCGCTTCAACATCGGCTCTAATAAACTCAGTTTCGTCCCAGATTTCCCCGCCAGCTTCTGTTAGCTTCACTCCCGCTAAACTCAGCAATTTCTCGCCGTCCAAAGCTACATTTAGTACCTTCGGTGTGTGCAGAACTGGCGCTTTAGCAACGGGCGGATTGTTAGCATCAAAAAACTTGTTGTAGCCATCTTTGTATTCTCGGGAAATCAAAGTTTCGATTTCCGCAGCAGTAAATAAACCCAAATCAATTAAGCTTTGAATTTCGTCCCGCGAAATATTCCACTCGCGATTCATCCGCCCGAAAGGCATTCGTTCTACTAGCAGCACTCGGTAGCCCAATCTCGCCATCACTGCAGCGTGAATCACTCCCAAGGCGCCGCCAATATAAATTAAGTCATAAAAAGTATCGCCAGAATCAGACACTGGAATTGTGCCGGATGCCTTCTCCCCTGTTCCAACTTCGGTCTTCCTGACCTCCGTTACATCCGTTACAGAATCGGTTGCCGAACTTCCTTCTTCGTGCAAGAACACTACTTGTTTTGGCTTTTGGGGATTGCGCGTGCCTTCGCGCCAGCGCTGCTCCCACCAGTAGACGCGCTGGAGGTCGTATTCGCCTTTGGGCATTTTTTGGAAGTATTTGACGGTGAGGGGGTAAGAGGGGGCAAGAGCGTCAAAAATAGACTGTTTGGAGAGGTCTATGATAGGGGGCTCGGGGTAGCGATTGGGAAACTTGTTTCTCACAGCAAGATTCAGAGCTTCCAGGAACTTTTTTTCTCCAGCGGGCGCGTCTTCTAGACGAAAGACTTTTAAATAAGTTGTGCGCTGCAGTGACCAGACAAAGGTGGAAAGTTCTGTCGATCGCCAATTTTGGTTTCCTGAATTGGTGTCAGCGAAGGCGGGTTTTGGATTGGCATTTTGAGTTCCAGAATTGAGAACCTCGGCTGTTGTGGCGGGTGAAAGCAGGCGAAAACCGTCAGGAGTAATAATTTTTTCTCCAATTCCGGGATCGAATTCGTGCTGTAACCAAGTGCAGACGGCTGCTGTATCTGGTGTGGGGACTTCTAGATAAAGAATTTCTTGCATAATTAGACTCTTAATTCTGAATAAATGAATAAAGATGGGGGAGTTGACAAGGGAGCAAACTAAGTTATACTCCCGAATACTTATTTAGTTTTAAATAAGTTTACAGTGTTCTCAAATTTTTAGCTGATTCGCCGGAAGCCCCACAGCGGCTGAATATCTACTCCCTTCGGTATGCATTCCTATGAATTATCCCATTCCTACGAACCCTCAAGAAATGATTGCTTTGCGACAGCAGCCGCTGAATGAAGAATTGGTGGCATCGGCGATCGCGGGTGTGATTCAAATAGCTCGATCGCGATCTCAGTCTTTGGATGAGTTGAAGGCTGAGGTGCTCGCCGACGACAATCTGCTCGATTTTGCTCAGAGGCTCTGGCTGAGCGACATTGTGGCTCAAGCTTGGGACAATTGGCCTTAGACTAGAGCGTGTCATCAATTAGATAAGCTAGAGGAAGCCATCCCAGAAGGAAACCAATCTAAGAACGATGACGCGACGTTATGCGCTGTGCGATGACCAGTGGGAACGGATCAAAGACCTATTGCCGGGACGAGCGTTCCCGCTCTTGAGTTACTGCCATCGTACAATCGGTTGTTCGTGGAAGTTGTGCTGTACCGATATCGGACAGGAATTGCCCGGCGTGACTTACTGGAACTATTTGGCGACTTGCTTCTTGGTGCATACTCGCACAGCGCCGATGGTCAAAAAGTGGGGTGTGGGAGCGTATGTTTGAGTACGAATTGCCCAGGATGCCGACAAGGAATACGCCCGGAATTGACTCCACCGTCGGACGAAGTTATTGGACGCAGCAAAGGGGGATTGAGTACCAAGATTCATGCGATCGCCTGAATGTGCGATCGCCATGCGTTGGGGTTTCATCTCATCGCCGGACAAGCTTGTGATCTCAATTCTGGTTGCACCGTCCGTGACTGTTGACTGTTGAAGGAGGGGTGGAAAAACTCAATGGTTGAGTGTTAACTGTTGACTCGATTTTATTATTGTGATGCAACCGGAAACGATATGACGCCAGAAGGAGCCGACCAAATAAGATGCCCACCTGGTGGCGGATACGTTGCTTGCTGACAAGGGCTATGATGCTTGCGATCGCGTGATTGACCGCCTCAATGCCGAGGGTAAAACTACCTTGATTGGGCCTCGCCACAACCGCAAGAGGGTGCGAACTTACGATGCTGAAGCTCTTCTGATATCAACTCCGCATCATTCAGTTTTTCGACTGACAGTTAACAGTCAACTGAGATGATGAAAATCCTGTTATTCTGAAAATTCACAACGGCCAAGGGATTAACGCAACTCAACTTCTCGCTTGACTTCTGCCAAAACTCGATCGCCCCGCGTTAACCGATATTCGGCCCGCCAAACTCCGGGAGTCAGAGGAGAATTTGTACTGTTTCTTTTGCCGACATAACCCAACCAAGTGCGGCTGGGGGCTTTAATTTCATTGGTCTGGTCAGCGATGGTTTGGCCGTTGGGTGCAAATAATTTGTATTGTTCGCGATCGCCCTTGAGCACTCCGTAACTTTGCACCCAAAACAACAAAGCTGGACTGTTTGCAGGGAGTTTAGTCTCTGAAAATTGTCCTTCCCAGACAGCGTTGATATCCGGTGGCTTATTGGCAAAACCGGCCCGAATTAAACCTGTGGAAATATAGTCTAGAGGCTTGTCCCAAATTGGGTTGCGGGCGATGTTGCAGCCTAACTTGGCGTCGGGGCCGACAAACGGATCTACGGGTTTGCCTTGATAGCGAAAAGTTACGTGTACGTGGGGGAAAGATGCCATCCCAGAGTTTCCCACCATGCCCAAAACCGTGCCTTTTTGTACCTGCGTACCCGGTTTGACGGCAACGCTGCCTTTGCGGAGGTGGCAGTATTGGGCTTCCCAGCCTGCGCCGTGGTCGATTACCATGCCGTTGCCGCATTCTGTGCCTGCGATGCTGGCTTTGTCTGTATCGTTTTGTAAACGCCGATCGACCACACCATCTCGTGCTCGCAAAACTTTGCCTGCTGCGGAGGCAATCACTGGAACTCCTTTTGCCATTGCTTTGGCGTCGGGAATGGCAAAGTCTGTGCCGTCGTGGCCGTCGTAGGTTTGGCGCCCGCAGCCAAAATCTACGGCGGTGGGACCGGGTTCTCGATCGAAATACACGAATACAAAACAGTCTTTGCCTAGGGTACAGTCGATCGGCAGCCCGAATTGCGGGTTGTTCGGCTTTTGGGCGACTGCGGTCGAAACGAGACGCTGGGCGATCGTGTGGGCTTCGGCGATCGGGGCACTTACTCCGCTGTTCTTAGCACAGCTAGAAAGACTTGTCAACCCCACGGTCAACAAAATTGCAGAAATGTATGTTTTTGATAGTATAGTCATTCGCCGATGGGATGTAAAAGCTGAGGTGGCTAGTGAAAAATCAATTAATGATTCAGAATAGAGTTGCTCAAGTATCTAGACGATCGGTAAGGCGTTTTCGTTTCCGATAGTTGTTGTATTATGGTCAGTTAGAAATTTTAAAAGTTTAAATTACTTAAAAAATGCGCTCTAAAATTCGATCGCTCATTTCGATAATTCGGCTGGCCGGGCTTGCTGTTGCTGGTTTGGGGATGTGGATATTTGCCACCCTTGCCGAAGACGTGTTGGAAAAAGAAAGCTACGCTTTCGATAGCTCTATTTTACTATATCTTAGGAGCCTTCACACTCCGCTGGGCGATCGCATCATGCTCGCCTTTACATTTTTAGGGGAGCCAAATTTGCTGCTAGCGGTGAGCGTGAGTTTGGGTATTATCTTGTGGGTGGGCAAACATCGCTCCGAAGCCACGACTATTGCAGTTACTGGCGCCGGGGCGGTCGGTTTAAACCTACTGTTAAAAAAACTTTTTGCCCGCGATCGACCTCTACTTTGGGAGCGCGTTGTTGACGTTCGCTTTTACAGTTTTCCTAGCGGACACGCGATGATTTCAATGGTTATTTACGGTTTGTTAGGATATTTTTTGGGTTCGCGCTTTCCCAAACAGCGCTGGTGGATTTACAGCTTGACAGTTGTATTAGTTGCTGCTATTGGTTTGAGTCGGCTTTATCTAGGGGTTCACTGGCCTACCGATATTATTGCCGGTTATACGGCGGGTTTGGTGTGGCTGATTGCCTGTATTCTCAGTTTGGAAGTATGGAAGCATTTTCGTTCTGTTAGTGCGCCTTCTTCAGAGGAGTTTTTGTCACCCGAACCCTCTCAAGAAATAACTAATAACTAATCACTAATGACTAATAATTAACAACTATTTGCTTTTGGGTAAAACACATGGCAATTCCTTTTTCGTAGTAAGCGGCCTCGTTAATGAAAATTGGATATACGGTCGATTTACCTTCATAGAAGACCGGCTCACCATCAAAGGTCAAAAACATTGGATCGCCGGGATTCAGGGCTTGATAATCTCTGGATTGTAGATGAGGATGAATCATTGCCTCAATTTCTTTATTCTCGTTTCTCGGATAGTCGATCGCCTCCATGGTGTGATAAATAGTCAGGGGATTCTTTGCCGCAGGCATTGTGCCTTGATTGTAGGCTTCTACACTGTCTAATATTGTGCCTAAAACTTGCTCAGTTTGCTGAAATAAAGAGGCATCTAATACCCCTTGCGGCACTGCACCAACTTCCAGCGTACCGCCTAATTCGGAAAGCGATCGCAGCACAGGACTATCAGGATTCTTGGTTGTAGAAGCGAGTAGCTTGAGGTGGGGATAGAGAGAGGTTAAATAAGCTGCTAGTTGCAGGTTAAATGGATGATGGCTGGCGAGAATAAAAGTCAGCCCCATGTTGGATGTGGTGCTGTGCAAATCGATAATTACATTGGGCAGATGTGTGTTTTTTGAGCTAAAAATGCCGTAGATTTCTTTCGCCCGCTGCTCTTCATAGCTGGAGAGATGGGGATTTTCTAAATCTTCCTTTCTAAAGCAGCGGTTGAGGTCGATATCGAGGTAGCGTCTGCCGATTTCGCAAGCTTTGGGATTGGCTAGCAGGGCGATTGTTTCAAAAGTCGATCGCCCAATTAACTCTGGCGCGCGATCGAATTTCTTCACGAGGTAAATTCCTGTGAGTTCGTTTCCGTGGGTTCCTCCCACTATGGCAACACGTTTAATTTGGTTCATAGACAAATAAGTACCTATCCCCAGCGTAGCACCCTTTGTCATCTCTTGGTAAAACAAACCTGAGAAACCCGGTTTCTTTGTGTATTTATCGTCAGCCAACTAAAAGTAGAAACCGGGTTTCTCGCCCCGTGAATCTCAGAAACCGGGTTTCTCTCGATATTTATCGTCACCTAACCAAAAAATTCAGAGAAACCCGGTTTCTCGCCTCAATGCCAAAAATTCCTGTCACAATAAAATGAATCCTACCGAGAGACAAAGGGCATGACGCGAGAGGAAGCAGTGCGGCGAATTGGCCAAGCAGCCGAGGAAAAATTGACCCAACTGGATTTGGCGGGGTTGGGGTTGGAGGAATTGCCGCCGGAGATGGGCAAGTGCCCTCCGCTTGAGAGGTTGGTGTTGGGGAATTTTGCTATCATAGTTTGAGCGATCGCACTATTATGTATTCTGTAAATTACCAGCTATGAATATTCAGTTGGTTGACTCCTTAATTCAAGTAATTGAGTCGCTGACACCTGAAGAGAGTTTGCTGTTTCAAGAAAAACTCTCAGCTAGGGCGATTCAGAGTACGCCTGGAGTCTGTGGAGGAAATGCCCGGATTCGCAACACCCGCATTCCTGTTTGGACACTGGTTTCCCTTCACCAACAGGGGGCCCATGACGCTGAGTTACTTCAGAATTATCCAGTCTTGGACGATCGCGATTTAGAGAATGCTTGGCGTTATTACGATCGCCACCGCGAAGAAATCGATCGCATTATTGTTTATCATCATACAGATGATTAAATGGATTAAGTTTAAGAAAACCAGTTTTCGATTGCCAAGTCTTGAAAGTTTGCATAATCAGCAACATTTCGTGTCACCAGAATCAGATTATTGACTTTAGCGATCGCTGCAATTTGCCCATCCGCATAAGACGGTGTAAGCCCGATCGGGATGAGTCTTGCTCGTTATGCGGCGAACCACTCAGCCGCTTCTTGAGTGTAGGGCAAAATTGGTAATTTTACTTTCACTTCTTCCTGAAGATAAGCTTCGATCGCACTGCGACGCTTAGAATCTGGCATTCGATAACAGCCCAGCAGAACTTCCTGCCAAACGATCGAGGCGCCACCGTGGATTTTGCCTCAATTAGTTTAGTCATTACATTCGCATTCGGAAGAGGACGAACAGGTTCCGAGATAATGTTGGTATCGAGTAAATAATGCAGCGTCATTCAAAGATGACCTCGCGTCCTGCAAAAGTTCGATCGCGAACTTCTCCCCAAATTTCATCAGGATTTAAACCCAGTTCGTGCAGTTGATATTTTTCACGAAATGCACTGAGAGATTCTCCAAAGCTAAGTTCGAGATTCTGTGGCTGTTTGCGGCGTTGAATGTATTCGCGCAAGGCGATTTCAACTAGAGTCTCGAACTCAATTTCTCCCTCAAGTTCGATCGCCTCTTGCAGCAGTGCCGTATCCACATTCAGGCTCGTCACCATTGGCTTTCCTCTTTTAACGGTTATTTTATTATAGTTGTGATGTCTGGCTCAGAAACCGGGTTTGTGCCCAGAAGACGCATGACAGTGTAGAAACAAAAAAAAACCCGGTTTCTTTGATTGTGACGCGCGGGAAACTCCCCACCAAGCGAAAATTCCTGTCACAATAAAATGAATCCTACCGAGAGACAAAGGGCATGACGCGAGAGGAAGCAGTGCGGCGAATTGACCGAGCAGCCGAGGAAAAAGTGACGGAACTGGATTTGTCGGGGCTGGACTTGGAGGAATTGCCGCCGGAGATTGGCAAGTGTACGCAGCTTGAGACATTGGTGTTGGGGAAGTGGGATGAGGAGAAAGAGGGAGTGCTTGGAAATCAGCTAACTAAGTTTCCTGATGCTGTTCTTCAATTAACCAAGTTAAAAATACTTAACCTCAGTGGCAATCAGATTAGCTCCATCCCAGAGGCGCTCGGGCAACTGTCGAATCTGACAGATCTTGACCTCAGTGACAATGAGATTACCTCCATCCCAGAGGCGCTCGGGCAACTGTCGAATCTGACAGAGCTTTCCCTCAGTGACAATGAGATTACCTCCATCCCAGAGGCGCTCGGGCAACTGTCGAATCTGACACTGCTTTGGCTCGGTGAAAATCAGATTACCTCCATCCCAGAGGCGCTCGGGCAACTGTCGAATCTGACAGAACTTTACCTCAGTAACAATCAGATTACCTCCATCCCAGAGGCGCTCGGCAAACTGTCGAATCTGACAGAGCTTTACCTCTGGAACAATCAGATTACCTCCATCCCAGAGGCGCTCGGGCAACTGTCGAATCTGACACAGCTTAAGCTCTGGAACAATCAGATTACCTCCATCCCAGAGGCGATCGCCCAACTGTTTAATCTGAGACAGCTTCACCTCAGTAACAATCAAATTACCCAAATCCCAGAAGCGATTGGGCAACTGTCCAATCTGACACAGCTTGACCTCAGAAACAATCAGATTGAAAAGATTCCTGAAGGCTTAGAAACACTGCCAAAACTTGAAAAACTCGACCTTCGCGGCAATCCCCTGCCCATTTCTCCAGAAATTCTAGGGCCCGCCAACCGGAACGAAGACCCCGGTACTCCCGCCGCCATCTTCAACTACCTCCGCCAACTCCGCAGCGGCGAAGTCCGCCCCCTCAACGAAGCCAAAGTCCTTCTCGTCGGGCAAGGCAGCGTCGGCAAAACCTCCCTGATCAACCGTCTCATCGACAACAAATACAACCCCAACGAGCCCCAAACCGACGGACTCAACATCACAGACTGGAAAATTACAGTCAACACCAAACCAGTCAAACTCAACGTCTGGGACTTCGGCGGACAAGAAATCTACCACGCCACCCACCAATTTTTCCTTACCAAACGCAGCCTCTACCTCCTCGTGTGCAACTGCCGCACCAGCGAAGACGAAAACCGCCTCGAATACTGGCTGAAACTGATCGAAAGCTTCGGCGACGCATCCCCCGTCATCCTCGTCGGCAACAAGTGCGACGAACAACCCCTGGATCTCAACCGCAAAGCCTTGCGCGACAAATATCCCAACATCAAAGCGATTCTCGAAACCTCTTGCCAAAGCGGCACCGGCATCGACGAACTCCGCAGCGCCATCCACACCGAAATCTCCGAACTCAAAGAAGTCTACGATCTTTTGCCGCTAAGCTGGTTCCAAGTCAAGCAGCGCCTGGAAAACCTCGACAAAGACATCATCAGCATCAGCGAATACGCCACCATCTGCGCCACAGAAAACATCTTTGAAGAAACCGACCAAACCCAACTAATCGGACTGCTGCACAACCTGGGAATTGTCCTCAACTTCCGCGAACACCCGATCCTGCAATCCACCAACATCCTCAATCCCCACTGGGTGACAGAAGGCATCTATGCCCTTCTCAGCGACGACGCACTCAAAGTCAAAACCAAAGGCATTCTCACCTACGCCGACCTCAGCCGCATCCTCGACTCAAATAAATATCCCAGCCGCCGCTACCACTGCCTCACCGGGTTGATGGGCGAATTTGAACTCTGCTTCCCCGTCAGCCATTGTCCCGCGCCGACTTTCCTCATCCCCGGCATCTTGCCCAAAGAACAACCGCAAAACACCCAACTCCAAGGCGAAACCCTGGAATTTCAATATCACTACCGCATCCTCCCCGACAGCATCCTCTCGCGCTTCATCGTCCTCACCCACGAGAAAATCCACAACCGGACCCACTGGCGCACGGGGGTTATGCTGGAGTACAGGGAAGGCGCTGAGGTGTACAACATCGCCCGGATCAAATCTGACCCGGAAGATAAGAAAATCTTTATTGCCGTTAGCGGGCGGGAATGGACGCGGCGTTCTTTCCTCAGCATGATTCGCGATACGTTTACCAAAATCCACAATTCTTTTGCCAATCTGGAAATCAGTCAATGGGTGCCGGTTCCCGGTTATCCCGATGCTGATCCGCTGGATTATGATGAATTGCTAGGGCTTGAGGATATGGGCGAGAATACAGTGCGTGTCGGCAAACTTAAACTCAAACTCGATTTGCGGCCGTTGCTGGATGGGTATGAGTCGATCGAACTTCGGCGCAGAAACCAAATGGGCGATCGAGATTTCGACTATACAGAAGACGGTTATCCTGGAATTAACATTCACGTTCATCAAAACAATCTCGATCGCAGTTCTAAAACAACTCATCAAAACGGGCGCGGCGATAACTTTGGGGGCGATCGAATTCAACGCGACAAGATAATGGGCAATTCCGATGAAACTCCCCAACGCTGAAGCTGCGTTTATTGATATTCACAAACTTCGGGACTATAGCTTGAATATGGAGCACGATCGGGGAAAACACAAAGCTCGGTTATTTCTTGCTATCCTAGGGTTAAGTGTTGAAAATGCCGAAGAACTGGAACTTATCCTGTTAGAAGCGATTCAAATATATGATGCCATCTCCTCCAGCCAAGATGAATACGGTCAACGCTATCTGGTCGATTTCCCCCTAACCCGCAATGGAAACACCGCAACAATTCGCAGCACTTGGATTGTCCGTTCTACAGAAACGTTCCCCCGACTCACTAGCTGTTACATTCGGAGGTAAATTATGGTAAAGGCGATCGTCAAGTTACAATTACTCGATGTTGTTGCCATCAAAGAAGATTTACCCGATGCTAATTTACTCGCAGGTCAAGTAGGGACGATCGTCGAGGTTTTAGCTCCTGAAGTTTACGAAGTCGAATTCAGCGACGACGATGGGCAAACTTATGCGATGTTGCCACTACACAGCAGTCAACTGTTACAACTAAAATATAACTCTACAGCAGAAAATACCCCCATGTCTCATACTATTCATCAATACGGTCAAGACGATAATGTTGCCGGTGATAAAGTTGGAGGTGATAAAGTTGGAGGCGATAAAGTTGATCACTCGCAAACCAACCACCTAGAAAGCGCTAAGGTTTCCGGTGTTATCGGCCGCGACAACGCCCAAGTTAGCAATAGCCAATTTAACCAAAACAATAACGCCAATACGACAGAAATTCTGCAACTGATTTCATCGATGCGTGAAACCGCCGAGCAGTTTCCCGAAGACCTCCGCGATGAGATAATTATCGATATTGAAGATATCGAAACCGAAATCCAGAAACCTGAAAATCAATGGAATAAAACCAGATTAAAGAAAAGCTTAAAAGCTATTGTTGCGGCAGTAACTGCGGTCGCAATTCCGATCGCAGGCATCACTTATTTTGCTAATACGGCGATCGATCTCGGTCAAAAGGTGGGTGTCGAACTCAAGCTACCGCCAGGACGCTAAATCATTTAAAATTAAAGTAATTGGGGCCATGCTCGCCCCAAACATTCCCATAACCTCGGTATTGCCATGCGTAAAATTGTACTATTCATTGCCTCTAGTTTGGACGGTTATATCGCGCGATCGAATGGCGATATTGACTGGCTATTTACAGACCAAAATTACGGTTATACTAAATTCTTAGATAGCATCGATACCGTTCTCATGGGTCGGAAAACTTACGAACAAGTTCTAACTTTTGGCGAGTATCCGTACCAGGAAAAAAAGAGTTATGTTTTTACCAAAAATCTAGATTTTCAAGCAACTTATGATGTCGAAGTAGTAACACATTTAGAGAGTTTTGTCAAGGAGTTGCGCTTGCTTGACGGCAAGAATATTTGGTTAGTGGGAGGTTCTCTGCTGATTCGCGATTTCCTGAATCAAAATTTGGTCAATGAGCTAATTCTCTCGGTACAGCCGATTATTTTGGGCGAGGGAATTCCTTTATTTGCTAATCCCATAAATACTACAGCTTTGCAGTTAAGTGGATGTCAGACATACAGTTCTGGCCTCGTTCAGCTATCTTACGATGTCGCGACTTGAGGGCGCGCCCATTGCTAAATCGCTGGCAAAAATACTGTCAGTTGGTTATCAAAAAAGGTAAGATAGGAATAAGTAAGTTGGTAATGGAAAAATTAATCAAATATCGGCAAATTGTGAAGCAAATGTTACAGGAGTACGGCAAGCGCCAACCTGCTCGCGGAGACATTGAAGTCGAGACAATTCTTGATACAGAACGAGATCATTACCAAATCTTCTATGTGGGCTGGGACAAGCAGACTAGGGTGCAGCACTGTAGCATTCACATAGATATCAAGGGCGGGAAAATTTGGCTTCAATGGAATGCCACTGAAGATGATATTGCTGAAGATTTAGTAATAGCCGGACTTCCAAAAGAGGATATTGTTTGGGGATTTCAGCCGCCGTTTATCCGGAAGTATACGGGTTATGCAGTAGAATAGATAAGAGATATAAAAGGTGTATTGTATATAAAGGGGTGCTAGAAAATTATTTCACGATGCTGTAAAAAGAAGGTAATTTGAGAATGGAAAGAGTAGAGCGTTACCGACAGTGTATCCGAAACTTGTTAACTCAACAAGCAAGGCGAGAAAAGCCTAATCCAGACGTTGAGTGCCAGCTTGTTTTTGATTGGGAACACGACCACTATCAGTTACTCGATGTTGGCTGGGACGGACTAAAGCGGATATACAACTGTTTCATTCATTTGGATATCAAGGATGGCAAAATTTGGATTCAGCGCAATATGACAGAAGTGGATATTGCAGGGGAATTTGTCAAGATGGGAGTGTCTAAGGATGATATTGTGTTAGGGTTGCATCCACCTTACAAGCGTCCCCATACTGGGTTCGGAGTAGCGTAAAGGAAAAGGCGATCGCAGATGATGAAATGTATTTGCTACTTTTTGTTATTAATATGTTTTTTCTGGGTCGCGCTTCCTGCTGACGCCTCTGTATGCCGCAATTATCAAGGAAGCGAGATTTGCATTGTCGATATCAAACGCAGTGCGAAAAACTATTGGGAATACAGGGTAATTCTTAGTGTTGATCGAGTTAAACAGCCTCTGGCAGTCTACAATTGCCGCGATCGCACTACAGTTAAGAAAGATGGAACAGTTTTGACCTTTGGACAAAACAACCCTGGTGAAATCGTCTGCGGTTTTTTTAATCAGAAATAGTTGTGGCAATTCAATTTATCTCGTCCTCTTATAAGCGAGCTTAAATTTAGTGCCTGTCTGATTTTTTTGCGTAAAAATAGACAGAAATTAGTAGGAAAGGATACCGACAAATTTACAAAATTGAAATCAGGCATATCCGGCAGCCCCCAAGACCGTAGACTGTAAAAAAGCGCAATCCGGTGATTGACAAGTTGTACAAATTGCTGTAGGAATGAGCCATCAGTTCCTTAGCTTTTTTGGTGGCTGCGTAAAGGGAAATAGGACAATCGACGTTATCGCTAACAGCAAAGAGAACTTTGGTGTTAGTACCCTAAATGGAACTCGAAGAAGCAAAGGCTAAATGCTCGATTTTGCTGTGGCGGCAGCCTTATAAACTAGACCTCTTGCAAAAATAATTAGGACGGGCTCTTCGGCCCATCCCACAAGAGTTATTTTTTCTTGTGGGATGGGCCGAAGAGCCCGTCCCATCAATTGAGGAAAAGGATTTTTGCAAGAGGTCTAATGTTAATAAATCCCGTGAGGTTGCTGTCTGCGTAAGCATGGGGATTTTGCATGAAGTAGCGGACGCCGGCGGCGAGGTGTACAACGCGATCGCATTTTTGGTCGAGGAAAAGTTGGGATATGCCAGTGCGATCGCTCAAATCTAAATGCTGAAAAGTAAATTAGGCACTATACAAGGTTCAAGATTGTTAAATTTGTCAGATTAATTATAGCGGTTCTCAAGCGTGGTGAGGTATGCCCTATGCCCTATGCCCTAATTAACGGGTATAATACCTGCAATTGAAAAAGAAATTAAATGAACGGCGAATGAGTAACATCAAATTTTGGAAACCAGCTTATCAACTATTCCGACATGATGAGCCGTTAATGAATAAGGAGTTAGAAGAGTTCTACGTGCGCCGGGAAGATAGTCCGGTGGATACTTTGGTAAATTTGCTGGCAATGGACGATGACCCAGCTAAGTATCTGGTCGCCGGACATCGCGGGGGCGGTAAAACCACCGAACTGAGACGACTAGAACGAGGCTGTATGGCCGATTATACAGTTGTTTGGGTGGATACGGATACGGCGCTGGACAAGTTTAACATCGGTCATGCGGAAGTGGCTGTGCTGATTGGGATGCAAGTCGTGCAGCGACTGGCAGATGTGGGTTGGAAGTTGCCCAAAAAGTTGGAAAAGGAACTTTTGGAAAGTCTCAAAAAAATAACTTACCAAGATAAAGTTACGGGTGGGGGCGAACTTCAGTTACCGAAGCTGTTTCAAGATTTAGGGGCACAGCTCAAAGTGGGGTTTCAGCGAGAAACGACGCGGACGCTGGAAGTGAAACCAGTTCTGGGTGAAATTATCAACAAGGTGAATGAGATTATTGCTGCGGCTCAAGGACAGACACGGAAGTTATTAGTCATTGTGGATGGTTTGGATCGAAAGGAATATTCGATCGCCCTGGAGATGTTTTCGAGTTCGTTGTTGACGGATATTCACTGCCATATTGTTTATGCAATTCCGATCGCCTTGCGCTATTCTCCATCTTTTAAGCAGCCGATGGAGAGCTTTAACAAATGTCTAGATTTATCTAATATTGGTGTTTTTAAATGCGATGAGATGGCTCGTCCGACTACAAATCCCGATAATGTGGGACGGCATATTTTGAAGGAGGTGGTTCAGAAACGGTTGGCAAAATTGGGCAATGCCTACGCGAATTTAGTCGAACCGGAGGCGCTGGATCTGCTGGGCGAGAAGAGTGGGGGCGTGATGCGGGAGTTGGTGCGGTTGGCGCGGACGGCTTGCGAAGTGGCAGTGAACAAGCAAGCGAGCAAGATCGATCGCGCCATTGCCGAGGAAGCGGTTCGATTAGAACATCAAACGTACACGATCGAGGATTACCATTTTCCCGAACTGAAGGCGGTGCATCGCACGGGCAAGTTGAGCAGCAATGTGTTTGACTCGCCAAAGCACGGCAGAATTGTCATTTGTAATGAGTTACTGCACTACAAGTTGGTGTTAGGGTACAACGACAAGAAATATGGGCGTTGGTTTGATGTGAATCCGATGTTGTGGGTTGATTTGGAACGCTGGCAGTAAGCCAAGGAGTAGGTGATGCAGGAACTAGAACCGGGCGATCGCGCAGAATTAACGAAACTGGTCAATGCAGTGGCGTTGAGCGATCGCAGCCTCAGCTTATTTGCGATCGCACCGGATAGCGCCCCGAATCATCCGGTGGTGGAACAGTTTAAAGCGCAGTTGCTGGAGTTGGATGAGCCGTTTGAGTTCCACACCCTCTTCTACAGTGACGATTCGCTGTTCGATTGCCTCCACCGTCTGGATGGAGTGGTGGCATCGGGGCGCAGGGTAGTGATGGCATTTGGGCTGGAGTACCTGCCCCGACCCCGATTGCGACAGGAAATGCAGCAGTTGAATTTGGGGCGAGAACGCATTTTCGATCGCAATATCGTGCTCGTGTTTTGGCTGAGTCGGGAGACGTTTCTCAATGAGTTTCGCCAGCAGGCTGCGGATTTTTGGGACTGGCGGGGGAACGTGGCGGTGTTTGCGACGCGCCCCCCGTCGAATCCGTTGCTGTATCCGTATCTGCAGTGGCTAATTGCTGAAAACTCTTATTTGAAAGTGGCTGGGGTGATGCAAGTCAACCGCCAGGTGGATATTCTCCTCGATCGCATTTATGTATCGCTTCAGGCAGAATGGGTCGAGGAACAGAGTCAATCGTTTCGAGAACGAGTTACCAGGGGGGAAGGGCGAGTCAAACCGAGTCGCCCTCACAAACTGGGAGAACCGGATTTCCCAGACTTCGAGTTTACAGATGAGCCGATGCTGGCTGTGAGTGCGGAACCTAGCAGTCGCCAGCGCGTGACTAAAATCGTCGATCTTGCGGAAGCGTTGCGGAAACACACCTACAGTGCGATTTTAGGGGAGCCTGGTGCCGGAAAAACGACGTTGCTGCGCTATCTGGCGCGACATTTTGCGATCGCCTACGGCGGCCTTCAAGCTGTTGAAAACCCAACCGCCCAGCCTTCTGGGGAGGAAAGCCCCTCTCGTCTGGGGGTTGCGGAGGGGTCGCCCTTGAGGGTGGGCGGAGGCATGGGTGAAGATTTAGGAGAGATTCGGTTGCCGGTTTTGTTTCGGATTGCCGATTTTGCCGAACGCCTTGCCCAAGAGCCCGATTTGAGTTTGGTGGAGTACCTGAAGCAGTTTTATCGCCACTGGGAGTGCGATGGAGATCGAGCCAATGGCGATGCGGTTGCCGACTTGTTGCTGGCAAAGATGGCGGCGGGGGATTGTTTGGTGCTGATGGATGGGTTGGATGAGGTTTTCGATCGAGCAAATCGCGTGCAGGTGGTGCAGCAGATCGATCGATTTGTGAAGGAATACAGCGAGAATAAGTTTGTCATCACCAGCCGGATTGCCGGATATCAGGAAGCCTCCCTGGGCAGTCGGTTTCGAGAGTTCACGATTACGCCGATGGGCAATGCCCAAATCAAGCAGTTTCTGGAACGCTGGTGTCGGGCGATAGAAGAGGCGCAACGTCCCGAAGCCGATGTTAGTTTGCATCAGCGGGATGCGGAAAGAGAAGCGCGGGGCATTTTGCAGGCGATCGAAACTAAGCCGGGAGTGAATCGATTTGCCACCAATCCGCTGCTGCTGACGATTTTGGCGCTGATTCACCGCAACGGCACTCAAATGCCGCAGCGACGGGTGGAATTGTATGAGTTGGCAACCAAGACGCTGATTGAAGATTGGCAGTCGGGGCGTAACATTTCCTATGGGGTACAGCAGAGGCAACTTTCGCTGGCGGAAGAGGAAGTGACGGCACTGCTGGCTCCTATGGCGTTCCAGATGCACGAGGAGAAGCCCTCTGGGTTGGTGACGCAGGCAGAGGTGGAAGCCTGGTTAACGCCCAAAATGGCGGATTTACAGGGGGTGGAGGAACCGGAGGCACTGGAACTGGTGCGACAGTTTTTGCGGAAAGTGCGGGAGACGACGGGGCTATTTGTAGAACGAGCTCCGGCGGTGTATGGGTTTATGCACCTGACGTTTGAGGAATATTATGCGGCGCGGTACATTGCCGACAACGAGATTCCCGACATTTTGAAAATTATCAACACCTATCGCTATCAGGCACGGTGGAATGAGCCGATTTTGCTGGCGTTGGGGTATTTGAGTGCGGATAGCCAACGAGTGAATCGGTTGTTGGAACAGTTGTTTGGCAATTTAGCCGACTATCAACCCGATATTGCTGGGAAGGAGATGCGGCTGAAAGAGGCGGGCGCTAATCGAGTGCTGGTGTGGTATCCATCGGCAGAGGCAGCCCCGCAGGAGTCTGATTCGCTGTGGCAGGATTTGCTGTTTGTGGGGCAGGTATTGGCAGAAATCAAAGTCACGGCCAAATTCTGTCGGCAGCAGGTGGAGAGGCTGGTACTGACTTATTTGGGATTGGATGGGGATGATTTTGCAGATGAACCAACTCAGGAGTTGTTGCGGCTGCTGCGGGGAATTGAGGTCTTTAATCGGCAGGTTTTGGACCGATTGCAACAAGCAGCAGCAGATGAGCGGCTTTCTCAAGAGCAGCAAAACAAGGCGCGGGTGGCGATGCTGTATGTGGTTTGTGGCGAAGCCGGAGAAGGTTTAATTGCAGGCGTGACGAGCATCGTACAAAAGTTAACGCCATCGTTGTTTGAAGGAATTCTCAATTTAGTCTCCGAATTGGGAGTAGAGATGACTCCTGCTTTGGAACGCTGTTTGGAGGATGCAATCGGCGATTCCGATCGCCGACAAGCCTTAGAATTTATGACCGGATTGTCTTATTTGCGATCGGAAAAGTACGATCGGGCAATTTCCCTGTTACAAACTCTAGAAGAGCGAGGGGATTGCGATCTAGGAGGTTTTATCGAATGGGCGATCGCCATTGCCTGCGAGAAAAAAGAAGATTACGATCGGAGTTTGAATTACTATCAGCAATGTTCGGATAAGCTGCAATCTTCCCCTGCTGCCGATATATTTATCCTGTGGAAATATTGGGGAATCTGTTATCGAGCGCATCAAAAATACGATCTGTCGTTAAATTGCTTCCTGGAAGCATTGGGAATTGCCAGACAATTGAGCAACAGAACAGCCGAAGCTCACATTCTTTGGAATATTGGCAGAAGTTATCAAAATTGGGAGAAGTATGAGGAGGCGATCGACTATCACCAACAAAGCCGAGAACTCTATCAGCAATTGGGCAAGGAAAAAAATGTTGCTAACTCTTGGTCTTGGATGGCAGATTGCTATCGGCAGTGGGGTAAATACGAAGAGGCTATCGATGCCGAACAACAGGATTTAGCTTTACGTCAGCAACTCGACGATCGACCCAGAATTGCCCTTGCCTACTTTCAATTGGGACGAATCTATCAAGATTGGGGTAAATACGAAGAGGCGATCGCCCATTACCAAAAAAGCAAAGAAATCTATCAGCAATTGGGCAAGGAAAAAGATGTTGCTAACTTTTGGTTGTTGATTGCAGATTGCTATCGGCAGTGGGGTAAATACGAAGAGGCGCTCGATGCCGCACAACAGAATTTAGCCCTGCGTCAGCAACTCGACGATCGACCCAGAATTGCCCTTGCCTACTTTCAATTGGGAGGAATCTATCAAGATTGGGGTAAATATGAAGAAGCGATCGCCCATTACCAACAAAGCCGAGAACTCTCTCAGCAATTGGGTAAGGAAAAAGATGTTGCTAACTCTTGGTACTGGATGGCAGTTTGCTATTGGCAGTGGGGTAAATACGAACAGGCACTCAATGCAGCACAACAGCATTTAGCCCTGCGTCAGCAACTCGACGATCGACCTAACATGGCCGATGCCTACTCTCTATTGGGACGAATCTATCAAGATTGGGGGAAATATGAAGATGCGATCGCCCATTACCAACAAAGCCGAGAACTCTCTCAGCAATTGGGCAAGGAAAAAGATGTTGCTAACTCTTGGTCTTGGATGGCAGTTTGCTATCGGCAGTGGGGTAAATACGAACAGTCACTCGATGCCGCACAACAGGATTTAGCCCTGCATCAGCAACTCGACGATCGACCCAGAATTGCCCTTGCCTACTTTCAATTGGGAGGAATCTATCAAGATTGGGGAAAATATGAAGAAGCGATCGCTCATTACCAACAAAGCCGAGAACTCTATCAGCAATTGGGTAAGGAAAAAGATGTTGCTGACTCTTGGTTGTTGATGGCAGTTTGCTATCGGCAGTGGGGTAAATACGAAGAGGCGCTCGATGCCGCACAACAGAATTTAGCCCTGCGTCAGCAACTCGACGATCGACCCAGAATTGCCCTTGCCTACTATCAATTGGGAGGAATATATCAAGATTGGGGGAAATATGAAGAAGCGATCGCCCATCACCAACAAAGCCGAGAACTCTCTCAGCAATTGGGCAAGGAAAAAGATGTTACTAACCTGTGGTACGGGATGGCAGATTGCTATCGGCAGTGGGGTAAATATGAAGAGGCACTCGATGCCGCACAACAGCATTTAGCCCTGCGTCAGCAACTCGACGATCGACCCAGAATTGCCATAGCCTACTCTCTATTGGGACGAATCTATCAAGATTGGGGGAAATATGAAGATGCGATCGCCCATTACCAACAAAGCCGAGAACTCTATCAGCAATTGGGTAAGGAAAAAGATGTTGCTAACTCTTGGTTGTTGATGGCAGTTTGCTATCGGCAGTGGGGTAAATACGAACAGGCACTCGATGCCGCACAACAGGATTTAGCCCTGCATCAGCAACTCGACGATCGACCCAGAATTGCCATAGCCTACTCTCTATTGGGACAAATCTATCAAGATTGGGGGAAATATGAAGAAGCGATCGCCCATCACCAACAAAGCCGAGAACTCTATCAGCAGTTGGGTAAGGAAAAAGATGTTGCTAACTCTAGGTTTTGGATAATACATTGCTATTGGCAGTGGGGTAAATACGAACAGGCACTCGATGCGGCACAACAGGATTTAGCCCTGCGTCAGCAACTCGACGATCTACCCAACATTGCCTATGCTTACTCTCAATTGGGACGAATCTATCTAGATTGGGGGAAATATGAAGATGCGATCGCCCATTGCCAACAAAGCCGAGAACTCTCTCAGCAATTGGGCAACGAAAAAAATGTTGCTCACTATTGGTACTCCATGGCAGTTTGCTATCGGCAGTGGGGTAAGTACGAACAGGCACTCGATGCACAACAACAATGTTTAGCCCTGCGTCAGCAACTCGACGATCGACCCAACATTGCCGCTGCCTACTCTCAATTGGGACGAATCTATCAAAATTGGGGAAAATTTGAAGAAGCGATCGCCCATTACCAACAAAGCCGAGAACTCTATCAGCAATTGGGCAAAACTGACAGCCTTACCGGACAACTCAGACGCATTGCCCACAGCCAGCGCCAACTCGCCCGCGAAACCGCCGATCGTACTGCCGCAATTTCCCTTCTAACCCAAGCAGAACAACACCTAGAACAGGCAATACAGCTAAATATCGATCGTGAATATCGAAAAAACCTCGCCTACGACTACATCGCCCTCAGCCTCGTCTGTAGCGATTTCCTGCGTCACATCCCCGCCGGCGACCCCACCCAACCCATCCGCATCGCCCAATTCGAGAACACCTATCCGATGGGTTTGGGCCACTTCACGGCCCTCGGGCAAACCGTCAAACTCGCTGAAGAAACCCTAGACATCGCCCGGGCCTACCTAGAAATCCCTGCCTTAGAAAACCTCAACCTTGCCGAATCCCTCACCCGCCAATCCCTGCAAACCTTCGAGGAATTCAACCGCCGCAGACTCCAAGCCGATGCCCTCAAACTCCTCGGCGAAATCTACAAACATCGCATCCCGCATCAACCCGATGCCGCCACCACCGCCGCCCAATTCTTCCTGGACAGCCGCCAACTCTACCAAGAACTCGATATCATCGAAGTTGACTGTTGACTGTTGACTGATGACTAATGACTGATGACTGATGACTAATTTTAACTGGTTCCCAAGCTCTGCCTGGGAACCGATGTCCAGAGGCTCTGCCTCGGCCCAGACTATGGAGGCAGAGCCTCCGGATATGCGTTACCAGGCTCTGCCTGGTAACGAGTATAATCATTTAGGATTGCTATAGTAACGCACCCTACATTGAGATGTAAGGTGCGCGGTACACAGCCTAGGTTAGAATTTGTGGTCTACTGCTGAAACGCAGCGTTCGCAAATTAGCGGATGTTCGATCGACTCGCTGACGTGAGTCGAGTAATTCCAGCAACGATCGCACTTTTCCCCGTCTGCTTTGACTACACCAATCGCCAACTCGGGAGACTGATAAGTGTACGCCAATTCTTGCAGGATTGCATTCGATTCTACCAGTTCCACTTCCGAAGTAATGAACAAATACCGCAGTTCGTCTACACCGTTCCCGGTCATTGTAGAATCGTGCGTTACAGCTAGGTCAGCAGGAATTTCTGGCTTGGGTTCGATCGCCACTAATTCTCCTTCCAGGATTTGGGGTGTTTCTACAAGCGCCGTCTCGACAGGGGCTGTTTGTACGATCGCCTGTGTTTCTACAAGCACAAGCGCTGTCTCTACTGCGGGTGCGAGGACGATCGCCTTTGTTTCTGCCGGCACGATCGCGGTTGTGTGGCCCAGCACATCTGCTGTCAGCAAATCAATTTCTAGTGCAATTTTTTGACGGTTGGCCGCAAACAGCAAGTGACGGAAAACAAACCAGATTGTAAATAAGATGCCGATGACTTCCAATAGGCCTCCCAACATCGGAATCTGATTAATCGTATCCAAAATCGCCAGCGTTACTCGGCCCGTTATCAACACAGAGACTAACAGCCCAAGTGCCACCAGCGCTTTTTGGTATTCTGTGACAAAGTTACCCGCGTATTCAGGCAAATTAGCCACCAAGTCAGCGACTCGATCTAAGATTGGCTGCCCATCTGAAGCCGACGATTCAGGGGCAGAATACTGTATTATCTCATAAGATCGATCGCCCTTTTCTGCGACCGTTTCCGCCTCAACATAAACTGTGTTTTCTGTCAACACTTTTGCAACATTTGCCGCTTGTTCTTCCTGTCGATCTTGTGCTGCTTTTGCTTTCTCCTCTGCGGCTGAGTGTACGAGTGAATTTTGCGATCGCACGTAATCCACCAATTCTTCGCTGCTGGGATTCAAAGCTTGCAATTGCTGTCTTTTCTCAACATCGGGAACGTACAATAAAACCTTAGCTTCCAAAGAAGAACCGATCGCCTTTTCAATCCGGGCTTTTTCCAAAACCTTGTTAACTTCGCCGCGCACTTGTCGCAAATATTGCCAGCGACTAGCCAATTCTGGATTGTGCCATGAAGCATCAAGTTGCACCCAGCCGGCTTCAAATACTGACTTGTAAGGAGTCGGATAGGGAAGGTACTGCCAAATATCCTCAGCCATGTGACACAAAACAGGTGCGATCGCCCGTGCTAAGTTCTCCACAGCAATTGCAATCACCGTCTGACAACTGCGGCGGCGAAGGGTATCTGTCGCGCTGATGTAAAGTCTGTCTTTGGCAATATCCAAGTAAAAGTTCGACAAATCCACCGTGCAGAAATTCTGCACAGTTTGGAAAAATCGGGAAAATTGGAAGCTGTCAAAAGCATCTTGGACTTCCGCAAATACTTCGCCCATTCTGTGCAGCATATAGCGGTCTAGTTCCGGCAATTCCTCGCAAGCAACTGCATCTTTTGCCGGATCGAAGTCGTGCAAATTGCCCAGCAAAAACTTAGCTGTATTGCGAATTTTGCGGTAAACATCCGACTGCTGTTTGAGAATATTTTTGCCCAAAGGCACGTCTGCAGAGTAGTCTACCGAAGACACCCACAACCGCAAAACATCGGCACCATATTCCTTAATTACTGTCGCCGGATCGACGACATTACCTTCAGATTTGCTCATCTTCCGGCCTTTTTCATCTAGCACAAAACCGTGAGTCAAAACTGTTTTGTAAGGAGCGACGCCGTTAGTTGCTACACTGGTAAGCAAGCTGGATTGAAACCAGCCGCGGTGTTGGTCTGAACCTTCCAAATAGATATCAGCAGGATAGTTTAATTCCGATCGACCTTGTGCAACTGCGGCCCAGGAAGAACCCGAGTCAAACCACACATCCATCGTGTCTGTACCTTTGCGGTAAGTGCGGCCGTTATTGCGGTAAGATTCCGGCAGTAATTCATCGATCGACAATTCCCACCAAGCATCGGAACCCTTCTCGGCAAAGATGGCTTGCACATGGGCGATCGTTTCTTCATTTAACAGCGGTTCGTTGGTTTCTTCGTCGTAGAATACGGGAATCGGAACGCCCCAAGTCCGCTGACGGGAGATGCACCAATCCGATCGATCGCCCACCATTGCAGTAATCCGATTTTCCCCTTGGGCGGGAATCCAATTCACCTCGGCGATCGCTTTTAGGGCTTCATCTCGGAACCCTTCAACGGAAGCAAACCACTGTTCCGTCGCCCGAAAAATGGTCGGCTTTTTCGTGCGCCAATCGTAAGGATAAGAGTGAGCGTAACTTTCCTCTTTAATCAAACAATTTGCTTCGGCAAGGGCATCAATCACTGCGGCATTGCCATTTCCGAGGACATTTAAACCTGCAAACTGTCCGGCTTCTGCGGTGAAATTTCCGTTCTCATCTACGGGCGTTAAAACTGGCAAACCGCAACGTTTTCCGACGATAAAGTCTTCTTGTCCGTGGCCGGGTGCGGTGTGCACCAATCCGGTTCCAGAATCAGCGGTAATGTAGTCACCGCCGGCAACAATTGGACTTTCGCGATCGAACAGCGGGTGTTTGTAGATGCAACCTTCTAATTCTTTGCCTTTGAAGGTAGCAAGTATTTTTAATTGAGTGTTAAAAGTTGCCGACAGCCGATCGACCGCATCGACAGCTACTAACATAAATTGTTGTGCGATGTGGGAATTTGCCGGCGGTTCCACCACCGCATAAGTCAGTTCGGGATTAACTGCGATCGCCAAGTTTGCCGGAATTGTCCAGGGAGTAGTCGTCCAAATCGCCGCCCAGAGGCTCGGCATATAGCGCTTGAGCTTCGTTTGCAGGGATTTTGACAGTTTTTTTACGTGGAAGCCGACGTAGATGCTGCGCGACGTGTGGCCTTCGGGATATTCCAATTCCGCTTCGGCGAGGGCTGTTTTCGAGCTCGGGCTCCAGTGAACAGGTTTGAAGCCGCGGTAGATGTAGCCTTTGAGCACCATTTGACCGAAAACGCCGATTTGAGCCGCTTCGTATTCGGGTTTTAGGGTTAAATACGGGTGTTCCCAGTCGCCCCAAACGCCGTAGCGCTGGAAGGATTCGCGCTGCTGTTCCATTGTTTGCTGCGCGAAGGCGGCGGCTTTGCGGCGGAGTTCGATCGGGGAAAGATTTAGCCGCTCCTCCGATTTCATGTTCTGCAATACTTTAAGTTCGATCGGCAATCCGTGACAATCCCAACCGGGCACGTAGCGGACTTTTTTGCCGCGCAGCATTTGGTAGCGGTTGATAAAGTCTTTGAGGATTTTGTTGAGGGCGTGACCGATGTGGAGTTGTCCGTTAGCGTAGGGTGGGCCGTCGTGGAGGATAAACAAGTCGCCTGGGTTATTCTCGGATAGGCGATCGTAGATTTCTTGATCGGCCCAAAATTGTTGCAATTCTGGTTCGCGCTTGGCCGCGTTGGCGCGCATATCAAACTTGGTTTTGGGCAGATTTACGGTGTCTTTGTAAGATTTAGCTTCCATTTTTGACAAACTTTTTATGTAGTTAGTTGTTAGTAGTTAGCGGTTATTTGAGAAATGATATCAAGTCCGGTTAAATAATCATAATTAAGTTTGTAGTGAAGACCGCAAGTCCTCTCTCGTCCTTGAAGAGCTGACAACCAGATATTCTAGTATAAGCGATCGACCGCACATTAGAGCGAACCAAATCCGTAGAGCTCTCTCTCTTCTCTTCCTCTGCGCCCTCTGCGCCCTCTGCGGTTCAATCATTCCAGTCGAACCATAAACGATATCACAAATCGACCTTGGGCTATTCCGTTAGCCAACTGAACATTTCACCGACGGTGAGATTGAAGGATGCGGCAATTGACACTTGCAGTCGGTTTTAACCGACTTTCGCTATGAGACAGGGAATTTATTCCCTGTCGGACTGTGGGACTAGGGCAAGTGAAAACCCCTCATACAAATAGTCCCAACCCGCGGCTAAAAGCATTACCAAGACGATCGCACAATGACGCCGCCGGCACTCCCTGTCCTTCCTGTTCCCATTTTTCCACGAGTTGGCGGCCTAGGGGTGTGAGGCGAAAACTGTCGGTAATGCCTTGTCCGTCTACTTCCCGTCGCAGTACGCCGACTTGGATCAGCCAGAGTAGGGAGTTTTCGGCTACGAGTTCGGATACGGGCGATCGGGTGTAGCCGCTTTCGACATCCGCGTTTGAGGCGATCGCACTTAGGAAAACACTGTTATCGCGGATGGTCTGGAAGAAGTGTAATTGAAAAGGGCTGCACCGGACCGCGCGATCGGCTCTTTTGACAGTGCGGCTGGGATAACTAATAGATTTAAACGCTTCGGATGGGATAAAAGTCATTGAGAGAACATCTGAACAGGTACTATATTTTTTATGATTGCAGATTTAGAGTCAAATTGGAGTTATGAAAATTATACAAAAATTACGACAGGCGTTGAACCGAAATCAATATTTTTAGGTCTCAACTTTTCTGAGTTCATAATTATTTGAAGTTTTCCCCCTCTTAAAACTCAGTAATTCCTGCAATTAATTAAGAGAAAGAGGACTGAGATAAACCTCAGATTCGGATTTATATAATTCCCCCAATGAGTCAATAGCTTGTTTTATTTAATCTAGAGATTTTTCTGGAGTATTGCCTTGCCCCACAGTCCATTTTCCAAACAGATAGAAACCCAACTATCGGGACTTTTCCTGACGAGCGCAGTGTAAAAAATCATCGTATTTTACCTGAAAAATTAAAGATAGATATTAGAGAGATAGCCGACTGTATACTATAAATCAAGGACAAGAATCCTGTCCGAGAGCAGTAACACCCAGACAAGACAACTACTCCCAATCTTGAACAGCCAACCAGGGAGCATATTAATTATGTCACCACCTCGGTATGATGACGAAAAAAACGAGACGCGCCATGCAGCTACAAGCGAAGAGGCTTGCACTAATATGGAAGAAAAATACGGTTGGCAGCTTAAAAATGTAGAAGAGACTGGCAATTCTATTTTGAGCGTTGATTGAATTTTTGATTGAAATTGCGAGTTTCCGCCGTCGCCAATGGACTTGAGTCAAGGTGATTACCTGAAGGATAGAAAATAAAATGCGTAAATACATTATTTTCCGGGCCGAAAAAGGTGAACTGGAAAAATACCGTTCACTCACCGAAACAAAAGTAGGAGAAAGCTTTTACCGAGTAGCTAATGCCGGATCGGTTAAGTCATTGATTTGGACAATAGCCGAACATTATGACTCTAGTGGCAAGCCATCCCCAGCACCGGGCTATCGTTTAACGGAAAGCGTTGTTGTCCCAAGTGCGATCGATCCAATGTTTCCCAGTGCATCAACTCATTTTATAGACAGCGGCTGGGAAGTTGTGAAAGTTCAGGAATACACTCCTGAAATTCCAGCTCCCTATGGCGCAGAGTTTGACTCCATTTGTATTTGCTATTGCGCTTACAAACCCATAGAAAATGCTCCACTCAAGCAATACGAGCGATCGCCCGTAACCATTGATTCATTCGGAGGCGATCGAACAGCTTACGATCGCTGGCTAGAGTCCCAAAAACAACCGACGGAAGTTTAATTAATAAGACTTACCCACAGCTAATCAGAAACCGTGTTTTTTGCCCAGAAGACGCCTTACAGCGCGCCGAAATCTAAAAAACCCGGTTTTTTTGCTTTTGATGCGTAAGTCCCGATTAAATCAACTCACCTCGCCCAGTTTATAGAAGCCCTACACAAAGAAACCCAATAATCAGCTTTTTGTCTGAGAATCAGAGTGTATAAATTAATCATATTTAATTGGTAAATTAGTTTTAATAGATTCAGCAAATTTTTAAAACACACCAATAATTTAACACCCGCTCGCCAATCTGAGAATTACCACCGCAGAAACACCTGAACCCCAGAAAGGTATAGAATACTGAGGATGCAGCAATCAATTTACCCACTATGACAGAAGACAAAACATTGACAACCGCTAGCGGAATTCCGGTTGCAGATAACCAGAATTCCTTGACAGCAGGTGAACGCGGGCCTATCCTCATGCAGGATTTTTACCTGATGGAAAAACTGGCTCACTTCAACCGGGAACGCATTCCTGAGCGCGTTGTCCATGCAAAAGGAGCCGCTGCATTTGGCACGTTTACCGTCACCAATGACATTACTCGCTACACCAAAGCTCAGCTATTCTCAGAAGTTGGCAAAGAAACTCAGGTTCTCCTCCGCTTCTCTACCGTAGGTGGCGAACAAGGTTCAGCGGATGCCGAACGTGACCCCAGAGGTTTTTCGATCAAGTTCTACACCGAAGAAGGCAACTGGGATTTAGTAGGCAACAACACGCCTGTTTTCTTCATCCGCGATCCGCTCAAATTCCCTGATTTGATCCACACCCAAAAGCGCCATCCCCAAACGCATCTCAAAGATGCTGACGCCAAGTGGGATTTCTGGTCCCTGAGTCCAGAAGCTTTGCATCAGGTGACCATTCTGTTTTCCGATCGCGGTACGCCGAAAAACCACCGCCACATGGACGGTTTTGGCAGCCATACCTTCAGCCTAATCAATGCTCAAGGAGAACGGGTTTGGTGCAAATTCCACTTCAAAACCATGCAAGGTATTGACAATTTCACCGCGGAAGAAGCGATGCGGATCAAAGGCGAAGACCCCGATCATGCGACTCGCGACTTGTTTGAGGCGATCGACCAAGGTAATTATCCCAAGTGGCGGTTTTGCATTCAAGTAATGACCGAAGCCCAGGCTGCAGAGTATCGCGAAAACCCCTTTGACTTGACAAAAGTGTGGAAGCACTCAGAGTTTCCGTTAATTGACGTGGGAATCCTGGAACTCAATCGCAATCCACAAAACTTTTTTGCTGAGGTGGAACAGGCGGCATTTTCTCCTTCTAATGTCGTTCCAGGTATTAGCTTCTCTCCAGACAAAGTGCTGCAATCTCGCATCATGTCTTATCCAGATGCTCAACGCTACCGTCTCGGTGCAAACTATCAGCAATTGCCCGTCAATCAACCAAAGTGTCCGGTGATGCACTATCAACGGGATGGCGCAATGGCACCGGGTAACAACGGTGGTAGCGGGCCCAACTACGAACCCAACAGCCACGAGGATGCCCCGAAGCAAAACTCGGTCTATGCTGACCCAGCTTGGGACTTAGGAAATGTCAAAGTCGATCGCTACGATCACCGTAAGGGAAATGACGATTATACCCAAGCAGGAGACCTCTATCGCTTGATGAAACCCGACGCACAGCAGCGGCTTGTCGCTAACATTGTGGAAAGTTTGAGTGCAGCAAAACCGGAGATTCAGATGCGCCAACTCTGCCATTTTTTCCGCGCCGATCCGAATTATGGCCGCCAAGTCGCAGAAGGTTTAGGAATTGCGATCGATCCGTCTATGATGCCCGCTGCTACTCAATCGGTTGGTGTGTAGAACCCGCGAACATTCAATTAGACATCTGCTAAAAAGCAGATGTCTATTCTCACATCTTGCACTGTTCTCGCTGAACAGGCAAGATGCCTGTTCCACAAGAAAATCTACTCTTTGTGGAACAGGCAAGATGCCTGTTCCACAAAGGATTATTGACAATGGTGCAAGAGCTCAGTATTGAAACTATGCGTGTAATAGGCACTCTTACCCCGCCTCTTAGGTGCAAGTTAAATGCAGTACAGCTTAACGTCATGGAGTTGGGGGCGATTAAGAGCGGGATAGCTTCGCTTCACGCAATTTTTAGCAACGGTCTCTTGGAAAGGCACACAACCAAGTAAAATAACTTGAGGAACTGCAATAAAAACCAAACAAGAGAAACCAAACTATGACCTTACCAATTGGCTGTGCCGCTCCTCAATTTACCGCCAAAGACACCAACGGCAACACAGTCTCCCTGTCCCAATTTGCCGGTAAAACCGTAATCTTGTATTTCTACCCGAAAGATGACACCCCCGGCTGCACAAGACAAGCCCAAAGCTTCAAAGCAGCCCATGAAGAATACAAGGGCAAAGATATAGTAGTTCTCGGTGTCAGCCGCGACAACGAGGAATCGCACAAAAAGTTCACAGAGAAATACGGTTTGCCTTTCCAGCTATTAGCAGATGTTGATGGCACGATTACCAAAGCTTACGATGTCGAGAAAGGCGATTATGCCAAGCGCGTTACTTTCGTCATCGACGGTACCGGCAAAATTATTCAGGTTTATGAAGGAGAAAATCTGAAAGTTGACTCTCACGCTCAAGATATTCTTGTCACCATAGTTTAGTCGAACTTTAGGCGATCGCACTAACATTCCTGAACCCACCAAACGGCTAAAAACCCGGTTTCTTCCTAGATGCCTCCTTGCTATAGCAATCCTAAATCATTTGTGAGTTTCTTACTCCCTCCCCTTGGTAAGGGGAGGGTTGGGGTGGGGTTAAAATTTTACAACTCATTTAGGATTGCTATATAGGCAATATTCTAGTAGAAACCGGGTTTTTTTCCTAAGTCCTTCCTCAAGCAAGTGAGGGGTCAAGGGTACAGGGGAAACCACCCACTCGAACTAAATTCTTCCCCTCAAAACTTGCACCACAGATCCGCTCAACCAGCCATATATTCGGTTAAGGTGCTTATAGTGCGCCTAAAGTTAGATTTGTGTCGCAAATCCCGCCAATAATTAAAAATTTATGGTGTAAAAGGCATTAACCGTCCGTAGACTGAATCTAGGGGCTATTTTCTCCGGGTTCGGGTCATTGTGTTTGATAAAATTAGAAGTTATCCTTGCTTTAGCTGAATAATTAAGTAGGTAGGGCGATATATAATGACAACCAACAACATTATTTTGAGTTACTTAGGCCCCCAAGAAATTGAGGCTAATCGAGCCGCTGTCTTAGTTGGCAGTTTTGACAAAAATCTCGTGGCAGCGATTTCAGCAGCAGAAGGCTCAAATGCCCTGAATGTGGCGAGAAATCCCTCTACAGGCATTTGGAACATCAGTTTAGAAAAAGGCTTCGATAGCGTAGGAACTCGCACAGTACAGGTGAGGGCAACTGATAAGACTGGCAAAGTTATCGGCCAACAAACAATTAACATCAAAGTAAATCCTGCTTCTAATTCCCCCGCTCAATTTTTCACGTTAATTACTCTCAGAGATACCGCATTCAAAGCCGGAACACTGCCCGCCAGCAATCTTAACAACCTGCAAAAAGTGGATATACCAGCAGGTAAAACTTATCAAATTAGGGACTACGAGTTAGAAGACGGTCACCTGAATGTTCAACTAAATAATCCAATTCCTCCGGTGGGAACCTCTGGCTTTTTATACGAAAAACACGTACTTATAACCAAAGGCGCAAAAATTCTCATATTCGATCGCACCCAGTTGCCGACCTCGCCACCTGGAATGCAGTTACTATGGGTTATTAAAAAGACTTGGTTAAAGCTCACCCCCGGAGATTCTGCGACTTTAGGACAAGCTCAGAAATTACAATTTAACCAGGGAGAAACTTTCAATATTCTCGGCTACGCTTGCGTGGAAAACCATTTCCGAGTCACTTTCGATCGGGCAGTTCCTAACTTAGGAAATTCGGGATTTCTGTACTCGCAACACGTCCAAATTTTGCGAGACGGGAGGGGAATTGAGTTTGATAGAAATGCAGTTACGATGACTGTTATCAAAACGACTGTGTTGAAAAAGCGACCGGCAAATGCGGCTAGCCTGCAACCCCAAGAAAAAATTACTTTGCTGGCGGGAATGATTTACGGAATTGCCGGATTCTCGATCGAACAAAGCCACATAAAAGTCTCCCTGACCGAGAATTTGCCGCCATTTGGCAATACGGGTTTCATTTACCCCGATTTTGTGCAATTCAGCCGCGGTGGCAAATCTTTCAATCCCGCTGTGAATTTAACTTATCAAGGGCCGGCAGAAGTTTTAATAAATCAGCCGATCGTCCTTCGGGGTAGTTTTGACAAGCAACAAGCAGCAAAAGTTGAGGTGATAGCTGAGGATAAATTTGCGCTAAGCGTCACGCTAAACCAACAAGCCAGCACTTGGCAAGTTAATTTGCCTAAAGGATTGACCGTAGCTGGATCTCGGTGGTTCAGGTTGCGGGCAACTGACAGCAAAGGCAACGTTACTGGCAGCCAAATAATTTACATTACCGTAAGTTCCGATCCGCTGACTGTCGGAAAAGGTTTGACCTTAAAGATAGTTTCTGACACTTTGTTTAAGGTAGCTCCGCTTGATTCTTCCCGGCTCGACAATCAGCAAAAAGTTCTTGTCAAAGCAGGGCAGACTTTGGCGGTTAGCAAGTACGGATTTATTGACGGGCACCTCAAGGTGGTTGTGGATTCACCAATTTCGCCGATCGGCACTTTTGGCTATTTTTACGAACCCGACGTTCAGCTTGCCAAAGGTAATAAAATCTTCAAATTTGACCTAGCCGACGTACCAAATAGCAACGTCAGCGCTCAACTTTTGGTAACTCAAACAACTCAGATTAAAGGTCAACCAGAAGATTCATCTAAACTGCCTGCAAATCAAGTTGCTAACCTAATTTTAGGCAGCACCTATGCCATCACTGGTTATGCCTGCATTTTGGGGCATTTCCGAGTAACTCTCGCCGAATCTATTCCCGGTTTCGGCAATATCGGATTTATTTATTGGCAGGACGTTAAAATTAAAAAAGACGGCAAAGAAGTTCCCTTTGACCCCGGTGCTTTGACCATGACAATGCTACAAGCAACTGTGTTTAAAAAACGGCCTGTAGATGCTGCCAGCCTGAAAGATACCGAGAAAACTACGCTGCCTTTAGGTCGAGTTTACGGCGTGGAAAGCTACGGTTTGGAAGGAGATCACCTGAAAGTTTCCGTGACTGAAGAACTGCCGAATTTTGGCAATACAGGTTATGTTTTTCCTAGTTTTGTTCAGTTCAAGCGGGGAGATAAAATTTTCGATCCGGCGCCGAACAATGTGGAATTGAACGTGCCGTATTTTTCGCAGCGGGACAATCCGCGTTTTGACTGGTCTACTTGCAACGTAACTTCGATCGCAATGGTGCTTTATTATTACGGTCTTCGTTCTCAGTGGGGCGGACAGTTGGAGGATGAGTTGTTGCAGTGGTGTTTCGACTATGCCGGCCAGGGTTCTCAAACCGATCACAGCGTGCTTTCGGCGCTGATTCAGGCTTACGGGTTTAAGACGAGTTTTAGTACGACTCGCAATTGGGCTGAGGTGCGATCGGAATTGCTGAATCGCCGGCCAGTAGTTTTAGCGGGAGATTTTACTGCATCCGGTCACATTCTCACTTTAATTGGCTACAACTCTCAGGGTTATATCGTCCAAGATCCTTGGGGAGATGCACTCACTGGTTACAGCGATACTGAGGGGAGAAAGTTGATGTATCCCTACAGTTACGTCAATCAAGTTGCTGGGCCAGATGGGAATGTTTGGGCGCATTTTATCTCTCGATAATCTAATCCACGGTGGGCAAGTAGTTTGAGGCACTACGGCTATGCGTAAGGTGCGCATTCCAGCTATTTGTAAGGTACTGGATGCGCACCCTATCTAACTTAGGAAATCTTGCGCTTCATTTTGCGTTTCGCTACACCCATACCTAAAAAGCTCAATCCTACAAAAGTACCCACCCAAGTAGAAGGTTCGGGTACAGGCTCAGGGTTTCCCGGGGGTAGAGGCGTAAACTTTCCTTTAATGGCGAGCGCATCGTTAGCGCACTCGGCAAGAAAGTTAGCAATAAAGTCCCCCGCAGGCAATGAGGATTTGTTGAAACTGAATCCGATTGTTTGAGAACCTACTGCATTAAACTGAGCGAAATTAAGACCGAGGGCGCTCAAAGTTGCTGCGGTTAAAAATTCGATATCTCCTACTTTTGTACCCGTAGCTATTGAGGTGAGGATAGTGTTGTTTCCTGTTTGTTCAAAATAGGGGTCTGTGGCAGCTAAATCGCCCATTGATGGGGTTTTGCCTTGAGATGCAACTAGCGTATTGTATTGATTTAAATTGCTAAAGCCAGAGTTAGTTTGGGTAACGCTTTTAGCGGTAACATCCTTATAAACGCCTGTTGTCGCCACGCCTGAGTCATTTCCGTCGGCAAAGCGAACGGCAAATAAGCTGTTATTTGCGCTAGCTGTATTGAAGTTTTGACCGGAGAAATTGAAGAACAAATCGCCGTAGTTGATGTTGCCTCTTGCAGCGTCGCTGTCTGCATATCCTGCTAAACTTAAATTGGAGTTGATGGCGATCGAAACTTTATCTGAGGTTTCATTGATTGCCATGCCGTAAAATTCAAATGCGCCGCCGCCGAATTGCGTTTCTGTCACGCCGTCGTTGAAGGAATCGATCGCATAATTCCAGCCGTTAGATAGGGTTGCTGCTGTAGCTTTTAGTGGGTGTAGTGCGAAAAGGGCACAGAAAACAGCCACGGAGGAAGTCCAGTGGATGCTCTTTTTAGTAATGGAGTTCATAAAATTCAACCTGGTAAGGAGTGTTAAACTTTCCAGTCTTCTCGATCGACTGTTTGTTATTTTTAGTAAATCATACATTCCGGGAAACTTTTATAAAAGTTTGGTAAACTTTGAAGAAATCATACATTCCGGTCGAATTTATAAAAATTTGGTAAAGATTAGGTCTGGCAATTGGATCATATCAAGTTGATTGGTTAGGATAGATTGTTAAAAAAAAACCAACCCATGCCAGTAGCTAAATAAAGTCATGGACGCAGCCACAGTATATAGTGTGCCTGCGTCCATGACTTTAGGTGCAAATAAACCGACTACCGGGTTTGGGCGGTTGAGAGCAGCCATAAACTGCTTGCTAGTCCAGATAGAGGCTTTACCCTGCTCTACAAGATATTATTGTTTTTTCCTGCCGATGGGCTTAATTGATTTTTCATCAATTATCAATGAATCTTGACTATGGGGGGCGTGATGTTGAGGGAGTATCCAACTTTTGTAAAAACGGCTACAAACTACAAGCGGAGCAGCTCTTTGGGGAACCTTAAATGCCACCTAATGCTAGGTTTGTACCCAGACACGAGCAACTGACGCCAGGTGCCTGTGGGGTATATTTGCAAAAATCAGGATGCCCCCTGATGTTATAGATGCCGAGGGCTGATTCTGTTAATATTTTTATTGTTTGAATAATAATTTGGATAACTTGTCTGTCATCAGCAGCCCAGTTCAATAACTATAATTACGTTTGTGGTGATGACTTCATTCCTCAAACTCTTAAAAAGCCGATCGCCCACAATTTTACTAATTTTACCCTAAGCGATCGACCCAACAGGCTATTACTCGATCGACAAACTGTGAGACGCACTTTTTCTGTAGGTGCCGCCCAAAGCGAGAATTGGAGAATCAAAAAAATTTCAGACGGCGATTCGCGATCGCACGTATTTAGAACACTCAAGAAACTTCTTGCGCTACATCCGGTGCAGGCATCCTGGGTTCCTTCTAACTCTGGCGGTGGTTTCTGCACTTGAAGCGCTGCATAAATCCATCAAATTTCAAAAAGAGTTGCTCGCAACTATTGAACATTGCCATTTTTTAAATGCTGTTACCATATCGCCGACAGTTCGTTGACTATCTTGACTCTTCCCTTGAGCACAGACCGCAGCAGGCGGTTGATCGAAAGTTTGTATTCATCGTCGAGAGACTCGTCTAAAACAGCAGCCATCAAACCGTAGCGATCGGCTAAAGTCAAACAACCAGTCTCCGTTACAGAGGCAAGCATTTCGGAAATAGCACCTGGGATAAGTTGAACTAAAAACATGAGACGTTCCCTTAATTCGATACTTATATCATCTCTCGTTCTCCGAAAATCAAAAGTGACGCGAGCATAGCAGAGAACGTGATCTTTAGAGGCAAACTGTGTGACAGCCACCACTCTAATTGTGTGACGAGCTGCGTTTTAAGTCTGCGATCATAGTCACAACATGATTTTATATCTTCCACATGGATCCTCTCCCCTCCCAAATCTAAAGATTTAAAGAGCTTTTTCCGCTCTGTGGGCATCTTTACCCATTACCCATGTATAAAACGCATCATACCTATGCGAAAAATTCATAAAACTCAATATTTTGTAAAAATAGCTACGAATGTTTACTGTGCTGCGCTATACATTAGCTCGTAACTAAGGTGCATCGAAACGGAGCGATCGACCGAACCATCGGTAGCAACTATTACCATAAATAGTTTGGCGACTTCGAGGCAGTGCCCAGTCAAGCTCAAATTTACAGAAGATCAACCATGCTTAAAAGAAATTCAATCTAGTAACTAAATATACAGTTTTAAATCCATACACTCACTAAGGTTAGCAGGAAACACACATTTTATGCTCCAAGTCAATACCTCCCCGAACCAGCCATCCGCGAGGGTAAACCGATGACCCAAACAGTAGAAGCCAAAGCTCAAGCGAGCCTGAACAAGTTTGAAAAACTCAAAGCCGAAAAAGATGGCTTAGCATTAAAAGGTGAACTCGACCACTTCGCCGAAATTGGCTGGGAAGCAATGGACGAAACAGATCGGGACCACCGCCTCAAATGGCTGGGCATCTTCTTTCGGCCAGTAACTCCCGGCAAATTCATGATGCGGCTGCGTCTGGCTAGCGGCGTCATCACCAGCACTCAAACCCGAACGCTAGCAGAAATCGTCCAACGCTACGGCGACGACGGCAGCGCCGACATCACCACCAGACAAAACCTGCAACTGCGCGGAATTCGCATCGAAGACGTACCCGACATTTTCCGCCGCCTCAAAGAAGCTGACCTGACCAGCGTCCAGTCTGGCATGGACAACGTGCGCAACATAACCGGTTCGCCAGTCGCCGGACTCGACGCCGACGAACTGATTGATACGCGGGAACTGGCGAACCAAGTCCAAGACATGATTACCAACAGCGGCGAAGGCAACCCCGCGTTTTCAAATTTGCCGAGAAAGTTTAATATTGCGATCGCAGGCTGCCGCGACAACTCAGTCCACGCAGAAATCAACGACATCGCCTTCGTACCCGCTTACAAAGACGGCAACATCGGCTTTAACGTTTTAGTCGGCGGTTTCTTCTCCGCCAAACGCTGCGAAGCTGCAATTCCTCTCAAGGCCTGGGTAAGTCCCAGCGACGTTGTAGATTTGTGCAAAGCAATTTTAACTGTGTTTCGCGATCAAGGCCCGAGAGTAAACCGCCAAAAATCGCGGCTGATGTGGCTGATTGACGAACTCGGAATCGAACAATTCCGATCTGCAGTCGAACAAGAATTTGGTCGCACTTTGCCCGCCGCCGCCCTCAAAGATGAAATCACCTGGGACAAACGCGACCACATCGGCATCTACCCCCAAAAACAATCAGGGCTCAACTATGTAGGGCTGCACGTTCCCGTCGGACGGCTGCAGGCATCGGATTTGTTCGATTTGGCCAGAATCGCCGAGGTTTACGGCAGCGGCGAACTCAGGCTCACCGTCGAAGAAAACGTGATTATTCCCAACGTTCCCGACTCGCGGATTGAATCCCTGGTCAAAGAACCGCTGTTGCAGCGTTTTTCCATCGAGCCCGCACCCCTAATGCGAGCATTGGTTTCCTGTACCGGCGCCAAGTATTGCAACTTCGGCCTCATCGAAACCAAAAGCCGCGCCGTGGCAATGATTGAGGAACTCGATGTCGAACTTTCACTTCCCAAACCAATCAGAATCCACTGGACGGGTTGCCCCAATTCCTGCGGTCAACCCCAAGTAGCAGACATCGGTTTGATGGGAACAAAAGTTCGCAAGAACGGCAAAACCCTCGAAGGTGTAGACATTTACATGGGAGGCACAGTTGGCAAAGACGCTCATTTGGGTGCTTGCGTCCAAAAAGGCATCGCTTGCGAAGACCTCAAACCGCTGCTGCATCAACTCTTAGTCGAGCAGTTTGGGGCAGTTCCCAAACAGATTACAGGGGATGTAGCTGTGCTGCAGCGGCAACTGCAATTGACGGTTGAGGAGGGCGAAAAGGCAGCCCAGGCACCCAAACCTCAGACATCTACTGTCATTTTCGCTCGATCGGGCAAGGAAGTTGCTTGCAGCGAAGATGAGTTCATTCTCGACGTTGCCGAACGGGCCGGGGTCGAACTTGACAGCGATTGCCGAAACGGAGTTTGTGGCACTTGCAAGCAGAAACTCCTAGAAGGTAATATTGCCGCCTACGACAGCCAACCCGAGGCGGCCGCCGGCTTAGAACCAGGGTTCATTTTAACTTGCAGCGCGCGGGCCATCGGCAGAGTGTCGATCGACGCCTAATCTCACAATGTGAGAACCGAGACGGCCAAACAGAATTCTGTCATTGCCAAGGTCGCGAATCGATCTCACATCTGACATTTGCACCATCTCAAGTACAACAACAATTCAAGACAAATGAGCAACCTTTCCAGAAGAAAATTCATTATCACCGCCGGAGCAACAGCAGCCGGCACCCTTCTCGCCCACGGTTGCAGTTCCGGTCCCACCACATCTAACGCAACTCCCGGCGGCGCTTCGCCCACCGCCGCCCCAGCAGTCAACATCAACCCCGCCGACGCCCCAGAAGTTACCGCAGCCAAACTCGGATTCATCGCCCTCACCGACGCAGCACCCTTAATCATCGCCCAAGAAAAAGGGTTATTTGCCAAGTACGGCATGAAAGACGTACAAGTTACTAAACAAGCATCTTGGCCAGTTACTCGCGACAACTTAGAACTCGGTTCCGACAAAGGCGGCATTGACGGCGCCCACATCTTATCCCCGCTACCTTACCAAATGACATTAGGCACTGTTACCAAAGGCAATCAGCCAGTGCCTATGTACATTCTCGCGCGGTTAAATACTAACGGTCAGGCAATTTCGCTCAGCAAAAAATACCTTGATTTAAAAGTAGGTACAGACAGCGCACCCCTGAAAGCAGCTTTTGGTAATCAAAACCTTCCTGTTGCTATGACCTTTCCCGGCGGCACCCACGACTTGTGGATGCGCTACTGGCTAGCAGCCGGCGGTATTAATCCAGATACAGATGTTTCCGTGATTCCCATACCGCCGCCCCAAATGGTAGCGAACATGAAATCTGGTAGCATGGAAGCCTTTTGCGTCGGCGAACCTTGGAATGCTCAGCTAGTTACTCAAAAGGTAGGATACACCGCCTTAGTAACCGGAGAACTTTGGAAAGACCACCCAGAAAAAGCTTTAGCTTTAAGAGGAGATTGGGTTGAGAAAAACCCCAAAGCTGCTAAAGCAATTACAATGGCCGTACTGGAAGCCCAGCAGTGGTGCGACAAGGCAGAAAATCACGATGAGATGTGCCAAATCATCTCTCAAGATAAGTGGTTAAAAGTTCCAGTAGCAGATATTATCGGTCGCTCTAAAGGTCAAATTGACTACGGTACCGGCCGCATTGAAGCTGCCAGCCCAGTGGCGATGAAATTCTGGGCTGACAATGCTTCCTATCCCTACAAGAGTCACGATGCTTGGTTCTTAGCTGAAAATATTCGCTGGGGTTATATCCCGGCAACTACGGACATCAAAGCAACGGTTGATAAAGTTAACCGCGAAGATATTTGGAAAGCGGCAGCGACAGCACTTGCGGTTCCCGCAGCCCAAATTCCTGCTACGACTTCTCGCGGTGTCGAAACCTTCTTTGACGGCGTGAAGTTTGACCCAGAAAAACCCGAAGAATATCTCAAGGGTCTGGCAATCAAAAAAGCATAATTAGTTTGTTGACTGTTGACTGTTGACTGTTAACAGTTGACAAACTCCTAAAATTGATGGTGTTGCGCGGAGGGGAACGGATAGTTCGTTCCACGAACCAAACCTGCTGAACTCTGTCCAAAGTATCTACAAATAATCGATTATTCACAATACGGCAAAAACAAAAATGGCAACAAACCTCGCTGTTTCTAAAAGCAAAAATCCAGTAATGTTCGTTCTGGATCAGGTTCAAAAAAACCGCCGAAAAATCATCCGCCCGCTGGTAGCAATTACAGTTCTGCTGATAATCTGGCAAATTCTCTGCAACAGTCCAGAGTCCAGCTTGCCGGGGCCAATCAAAGCTGTCCAAGAAAGCTGGGAGCTGATTATCAATCCTTTCTTCGACAACGGCGGTACAGACAAAGGCTTGTTCTGGCAAATTTTGGCTAGCTTGCAGCGGGTGGCGATCGGCTTTACTTTGGCAGCAGTTCTCGGCATCAGTTTGGGAATCCTGATCGGCACAAACTCCTTAATGTTCGATGCTTTAGACCCGCTGTTTCAAGTATTCAGAACTATTCCGCCCCTGGCTTGGCTGCCGATCGCCCTGGGTGTATTTCAACAGTTCAATCCCTTTGAAGGCCTGGGGATGAAAGCTAACGAAGTTTCCGCTCTTTTCGTAATCTTAATTACAGCAATTTGGCCGATTCTAATTAATACCACAGTAGGCGTTCAACAAATACCCCAAGACTACAGAAACGTCGCCCGCGTATTGCGCCTCCCCAACCAAAAATACTTCTGGAAAATCCTGCTCCCTTCTTCAGTTCCTTACATCTTCACTGGCTTGAGAATTGGCATCGGTTTGTCTTGGCTGGCGATCGTAGCTGCCGAAATGTTAGTCGGTGGCGTCGGCATCGGCTTCTTCATCTGGGACGCTTACAACAGTTCTCGACTCAGTGCAGTGATTCTAGCAGTGCTTTATGTAGGAATCGTCGGTTTGATTTTAGACAGAATCGTTGGTTTCATTGCTTCCAAGGTTGTTCCTGAAGAACAGAAATAGGATTTGGGAATGGGGAATGGGGAATGGGTGATTAGTGTTTGGTGATTGGTGATTAGTTATTAGGAAGCGGGAATAATTATATATGCCCAATGCCCAATGCCCAATGCCCAATGCCCAATGCCCAATGCCCAATTTCCCATTAATAATTAGCATCTAGAAATTACAAACTAACCTAAAATTACCATGTCAGTATTTGTTGAAGTAGACCACGTCGATCGCGTATTTAACTTGCCGAATGGAGAGAAATACATTGCTCTTAAAAATATAGAACTGAAAATAAAAAAGGGAGAATTCATCACCTTAATCGGACACTCGGGCTGCGGCAAATCTACACTGCTAAATATTATCGCCGGCCTCGACAACGCAACTCAGGGCGGGATTACTTTAGAAGGGCGCGAAGTCCGCGATCCAGGCCCGGACAGAATGGTGGTGTTTCAAAATTACTCGCTGCTACCTTGGCTGACGGTGCGCGAAAATATTGCCCTAGCAGTAGATGAAATTTACAGCGGTAACTCGAAAGAAGATCGCGAGTTGGTGATCGAACACCACATTAAATTGGTCGGACTCGGACAAGCCGCCCACAAACGCCCCAGCGAAATTTCTGGGGGGATGAAACAAAGAGTTGCGATCGCCCGCGCCCTGGCGATTCGCCCGAAATTGCTGCTGCTAGACGAACCCTTCGGCGCCCTCGATGCCTTAACTCGCGGCGGTTTGCAAGACCAGTTGATGAAAATTTGCGAAGAAAGCAAAGTCACCAGCGTGATGGTAACTCATGACGTGGACGAGGCTTTATTACTGAGCGATCGCATTGTAATGCTAACCAACGGCCCGGAAGCGCAAATCGGGCAAATCCTCGAAGTGAAAATTCCCCGCCCCCGCAAGCGCATGGAAGTTGTCAACCATCCGAGTTACTACGCGCTGCGGAACGAAATGGTTTACTTCCTCAACCAGCAAAAGCGGGTCAAACAGCGCAGGGCCAAACAACAACCGCCTGCGATCGCCCGCAACGGCTTGGAAAAAATCAACCTCGACATCGGCTTTATTCCCCTCACCGACTGCGCGCCCTTAGTTGTAGCCAAAGAAAAAGGATTCTTCCAAGCCCATGGCTTGGAAGAAGTTTCTCTCAGCCGCGAACCTAGCTGGAAAGCGATCGCCAAAGGAATCACCGAAGGACGGCTGGACGCGGCGCAAATGGTCGCAGGAATGCCGATCGGTATGCTGTTGGGGCTCGACGGTGAAGCCCCAGTGCCCGTCTGTAGCGCTATGACGCTGTCTCGCAACGGCAATTCGATTATTTTCAGCAAAGACCTTTACAAACAAGGCATTCGGACATTAGAGGAGTTCAAAGCTGCGATCGCCAAGACTCCGGATAAAGTTCACACCTTGGGCATGGTACACTCCGCCTCCATGCACAATCTGCTGTTCCGCTACTGGCTGGCTGCTGGCGGCATCGACCCCGACCTCGACGTGGGCTTGACGGTGATTCCGCCCCCGCAGATGGTAGCGAATTTAAAAGCAGGCAACATTGACGGCTACTGTTCAGGCGACCCCTGGAACTCCCACGCAGTCAACAGCGGTACGGGTTTTGTTATGGCCCGTTCCCTCGATATTCTGCCCGGACACATCGAAAAAGTTCTCGGTGTTACCGAAGATTGGGCTCAGAAATATCCTCAAACCCACCTCGCCCTCGTCAAAGCGCTTTTGGAAGCCTGCGACTACTGCGACGACCGCCGCAACCGCGAAGAAGTCCTAGGATTGATTAGCCAAGAACAATACATCGGCGCCGATCCCAAAGACATCCGTCCGGGGTTCCTCGACCCGTACAACTCGGGTACGGGGGCAGAACCCGAAATGCTCTACAATTTCAACCAGTTTTACGTTGACAAAACCAATGCTCCAGACCGCCTACAAATGGTGTGGGTGATGGCGCAGATGGCTCGCTGGGGACTGATCCCGTTCCCGAAAAACTGGGTGGAACTGGTCGATCGAGTTTTGCGGCCCGATGTTTTCGGTCAAGCAGTGCGCGAATTGGGTTTGCCGGATATTGCCAGAGACAGCAGGACGATCGAGCTATTTGACGGCACTGTGTTTAATCTCGACGACCCGATCCAGTATCTTCACAATGTCAAAATCAAGCGCGCCGTCCGCATTGAAGAAATCTTAATTGAACAAATAGGCAGTCAGTGTTCCATCAAACTGGTAGCATAACCAGCAAATAGGAAGAGGGAATGAGGAGCAAGAAATCAGGAAACAAGACTCCACATTTCCCACTTCCTAACTCCCTAATTTAAAATTCTCAATCCAAAGTTGTCATGTCTAATTCATCAACCCAAAATCCAACTCCTGAAAATATGCAAACTCTCACAAACCCCCAAACAACGAAAGTTGAGACGCAGAAGCAAGACTTTCTTACTATTAAAGACGTATCGAAAGTCTACGAAAATCTTAAAAATCCCGACCAGCCTTCCGTCGTTCTCGACGGTGTAAACCTGACGATTAAGGAAGGCGAATTTATTTGTTTGATCGGTCACTCGGGCTGCGGCAAATCAACTTTGCTCAACATGATCGCGGGATTCAACGGGCCCACAAGCGGAGAAGTTGCTCTCGAAGGTTCGCGGATTACCGAACCGGGCCCCGATCGCATGGTGGTGTTTCAAAACTACTCGCTGCTACCGTGGCTGACTGCTACTGAAAACATTCACCTCGGCGTTGAAAATGTGTACCCGGAAAAGTCCGCAGACGAACACAATACGATCGTCAAGGAACACTTGGAATTAGTCGGGCTGACGGAAGCTTGTAACAAAAGACCGGGCCAATTGTCCGGGGGGATGAAACAGCGGGTGGCGATCGCCCGAGCTCTGGCAACTCGCCCCAAACTGTTGATTTTGGACGAACCTTTCGGAGCTCTAGACCCGATTACCCGGGAAGAGTTGCAGGAAGAATTGCTAAAAATTTGGCGGAAAGAAAAAATTACCGTCATTATGATTACTCACGATATTGATGAAGCTTTGTTTTTGGCCGATCGCATCGTGATGATGACCAACGGGCCTGCAGCTTCCATCGGCGAAGATATGCACGTTCCCTTCAGCCGTCCCCGCAACCGGGCGCGGATTATGGAAGACCCGAAATACTACGAACTTCGCAACTTTGCTTTGGAGTTCCTGTTTTCTCGCTACGCGCACCACGAAGAGGATGAAGCAACGGACTCAGAGACAGAAGCCGTCGCGCTACCGATGCCATTACCTGCTAGCAAAAAGCCTGCGGTTGCTGACAGGCCGATGCCACCTGTGTCCTTTATGCCTCACGCTGCAGAATTTCCAGAAGCCTCGCCGATCAAAGGCGGCATCCTGGCAGTCTCGTGGTTGGTAGCAATGGCTACTTTAGCAGCAGTCAATATGTCTGGTGTTTCCAGCCAGCTAAAGCAAGCGAAATTAGGAGAAACTGCACCGCAGGCGACGACTGCAGCGGTTGTGAGTGCACCCCCCAGCCCGCAAATTGCAGCAAGTTCGATCGCGCCGAATGCAAGCCCAGCACCAATCGCTGCTGCAAGCCCAGCACCAATCGCTGCTGCCGCTAACACTGCCACCGCGCCCAATGCAGCAACCAGTGCCGCCTCAGGGATTTCTGACCAAGCCGAACTCGATGCGATCAGGCAGCAGTTGTATGCACAAATCGACAAAAATTGGAGCACAATTCCGACATTTACCGAAAGTTTGACTTATCGGGTCAAAGTCAAAGAAAACGGCGATATCCTACAGTTCGATCCCACAAACAAAGCAGCTAAAGATTTCGTCAAAGAAACTCCTCTGCCGATTTTGCAAACTCCTGTCGGTGCCACAGCAGTCGCTGAAAAAACTGCTGAATTCCAAGTAACTTTTAGCCCCACAAACGGCGGCGTATTAGAAGTTAAAACAGGGAAGTAGGCAACATAATACTCCCGCACTAAATCTCAGATTGCTATAAACAATCAGGTCAAAAGTAGGACCTGCGCGCTGTTTTAGTTCTGCAAAAATTCCTCATAGCTCCCTATAGGTGGGGGCGACAAGATTTAGGTATCGAGTACCTCTGTAGGGGGATTTAGTAACAGCGAGAAGCTGGCTAAAATCGAGAGCAATCGCGAGTTTTAGTAAGAGAGCGGTGAATTTTAAATCAGGGTATTGTCCGTTGCTGTGAAGCATTTTTGCGGTAATTTAGTAATTATTGACACGTTATTTGCAGGAGCCCTCAGTTCCGACTATAATGACAAATTACGAATTACCCATTAGCTTTCAAAAATTAGCATCTAAAATCACCAGATGGAAACTATAAAAACTCTTTGCCCCTACTGCGGCGTAGGTTGCGGTCTAGAAGTTGTTCCCGACAAAAAACAAAGTTGGAAAGTGCGGGGCGATCGCAATCACCCATCAAGTCAAGGCATGGTTTGTATTAAGGGAGCAACCGTAGCAGAGTCCATTCGGAGCGATCGGCTACTTTATCCGATGATGCGAGATACTCTCGACCAACCCTTCCGCCGCGCTAGCTGGGACGAAGCTCTCGATGCAATTGTTAACCGCATCCAAACAATTCGCAGCAGTAGCGGCCCCGATGCTTTGTGCGTTTACGGTTCGGGTCAATTCGTTACAGAAGATTATTATGTTGCCCAGAAACTAATGAAAGGTTGTCTGGGTACTAATAATTTTGATGCTAATTCTCGGTTGTGTATGTCTTCAGCAGTCTCTGGATACGTTCAAAGCTTTGGCTCGGACGGACCGCCTTGCTGTTACGACGATTTAGAATTAACCGATTGCGCTTTTATTATCGGTAGCAATGCAGCGGAATGCCATCCGATTGTATTCAACCGCTTAGCAAAATACCACAAAAAGCATCCCCATGTCAAGATGATTGTGGTAGATCCGAGGCGGACTCCGACTGCTGAAGCGGCGGATTTGCACTTAGCAATTAAACCGGGTACGGATATAGATTTGCTTAACGGAATTGCATACTTGCTGTTACTCCGGCAAGCAATAGATCCTGAGTTTATTCAAGAATGCACGGCGAATTTTTCTGATTTTGCTGAGGTTATTAGCAGCTACACGCCGGAGTTTGTAGCCTCGCGCTGCGGCATTACTGTCAGCGACTTAGAAACCGCGGCCAACTACTGGGAACAGTCGCAGCGGGTTTTGTCGCTGTGGTCGATGGGGATGAATCAGTCGTCGGAAGGCACGGCAAAGGTGCGATCGCTGATTAATTTGCACTTAATGACAGGTCAAATCGGCAAACCGGGATGCGGCCCGTTTTCCCTCACCGGCCAGCCAAACGCGATGGGAGGTCGGGAAGCGGGAGGACTCTCTCACTTGCTCCCAGGCTACCGATTTGTGAAAAATGCTGAACACAGAACCCAAGTCGAGGAGTTTTGGGGAATCGCACCGGGAAGCATTTCCCCGAATCCGGGCCGCACAGCTTGGGATATGATTACCGGTTTGGAAACTGGCGATGTCGAGTTGCTGTGGATTGCTGCTACCAATCCGGTGGTGAGTATGCCGGATTTGGAACGCACAAAAGCCGCTTTGTTGCGATCGCCCTTTACTATTTATCAAGAAGCTTACTATCCCACTGAAACCTCGGCCTACGCTCACATCCTGCTGCCGGCAACCCAGTGGAGCGAAAAAACCGGAGTAATGACGAATTCCGAACGCCGCGTTACCTTTTGTCCCGGTTTCGACACTCCCTCCGGGGAAGCCCGCGACGATTGGAGCATTTTCGCTGAAGTCGGCCGCCGGTTGGGTTTTGCCCAACACTTTGCTTTCGACAGCGTTGCTGACGTATACAAAGAGTACGTGCAGTTGACGCAGGGCCAGCCTTGCGACATCACAGGCCTCAGCCATGAGTATTTGCGCACAGAAGGCCCTCAGCAGTGGCCTTGCCCAGAAAATCAGCCTCCGCATCCAGCCCAAGAAGCGAAACGGCTATATACTGACAGGCGTTTTCACACGGACGACGCGCGGGCGAGATTTTCGGCCTATCACTCCCGGGGACTGGCAGAACCTCCCGATCCGAATTATCCGTTTGTGTTGACGACAGGGAGACTTTACGGACACTGGCACACGATGACGCGGACGGGTAGAACAGAGAAAATTAATCAATTGCACCCCGATCCGTTTTTGGAAATTCACCCCCGCGATGCTGCCAAATTGCAGATTAAGGAGGGGGATTTGCTGGAAGTTCGATCGCGCCGTGGCAAGGGGCAGTTTCCGGCCAAAGTCACAAAGGCGATCGCCCCGGGTACGCTATTTGTACCGATGCACTGGGGTTCTCTGTGGGCCGAAGCGGCTGAAGCCAATGCCATGACTCATTCTGCAAGCTGTCCAGATTCCAAACAGCCCGAGTTAAAAGCTTGTGCGGTGCAGTTGGTGCTGGTTGGGGCAGAAACAGCAGCAGAAGTTGGATCAGAAGTTGCAGCAGAAGTTGGGGAATTTAATTGGGCAAAATCCAGCCTCGCCGTCACTTCTTGAGCTGCCGTCCCACAATGGGATGTTACAACTCACCGCAGAACGAGCGGGCAGCCCCAGGCGATCGACATGGGGAGGAACCGGGTTGACTTTCGACCCAAGACGTTCGGCGAGCACGAGCGTCGAAGGATTTGAGATTTACTCCACAGATGAATCTGGGATCTTGAACAAGAGTCTAAAATTTTGATCTCTCCACGACGAGTGTCGGGGGCTTTTATCCGTTTTTCGGGTAACAACCTCTCTCGATCGAGCAATTTTGAACCCCGACGCACCCGAAACATAAATCTCAAATCCCCAATCCCAAATCTCAAACCTAAAATCGGCCATTTCTGGGCCTACAAGCTGCGTTTCCCCGGCCGGGCCCGGGAACAAGGAAAATTAAATTTATTTATTCTGAGTTTTTCCTTATTGATGGGGGGTTTTTCCTTCGGGAGAATGTGTTCTGGCGAATGCTTTCTGCCTTCTTTTTAATTAATCGAGTCAGACAATTGCAGTTTGCACCTGTATGTGCTATGATGTTTTTACAAGGCTTTATTTTCGGCAGTACAGTTCGTTCGATCGGCGTTCCTCCGGATTTAAATCTCTACACCCTCTGATTCTGGAGAATGTTCAATGTCAATCTATGTCGGCAATTTATCCTACGAAGTAACGCAGGAGCACCTCAGCCAAACTTTTGGAGAATACGGAACAGTAAAGCGCATTCAATTGCCTGCTGACCGCGAAACAGGTCGGATGCGTGGCTTCGCTTTTGTAGAAATGTCTACTGAAGCCGAAGAAACCGCAGCCATTGAGGCTCTTGACGGTGCTGAGTGGATGGGTCGCGACCTCAAGGTCAATAAGGCAAAACCCCGCGAAGAACGTGGTTCTTCTAACAGCGGTAACTGGGGTAACAACGATCGCGGTGGCAATTCTCGCGGTCGCTACTAAACCACCCGAGCTAAATTTTTAGCTATCTTATATATTGCGTCGGATCAAGCTGGGAGTCAACAATCATTCTCTGTTGAGAATAGATAGTTAGTTCAGTGGTCGCACCGCGCATTAAAAGCCTCAAAATATTGCTAGACAATAGTTTGAGGCTTTTTTATGGCAAAAATTATTAATCAGGAGTTCGATGGCGTGCGATCGATTCCTAGAGCGCCAGTCCAGTAAAAGAGGTTGACAAAAAACCTAAAACATGGCGCAAGCAAATAACTCATGATGTAGCACTGAAAACTCAAGTTGCTACGTGGTGGCAAGCGAAAACTACCAATAC